>Ga0209542_10013456_pt1 | contig 14105 bp, 17 predicted proteins | sample RifCSPhighO2_01_FD_184028 | JGI IMG/M metagenome (GOLD analysis project Ga0209542, IMG submission 184028) | Soil microbial communities from Rifle, Colorado - Rifle CSP2_plank highO2_0.1 (SPAdes) (version 2) | ecosystem: Environmental > Terrestrial > Deep subsurface > Rock core/Sediment ...
CATCTGTTGTTGTCCTCCGGAGAGTGTGCCTGACTTTGCTTTTAGTTTTGGCTTGAGTGCAGGGAAAAGCTCAAGCACTTCATGGATACGCTCTTCCAAGAGCTTTTTACTCCGGACAATAAACCCACCGACTTCGAGATTTTCGCGAACCGATAGGTGTCGAAAAACACGCCGTCCTTGCGGGACAAATGCAATACCCTCCTCCACCATTTCATGAGGCACGGGGTGTATTGATTTCTCATGCCAGAGTATTTTCCCCTCCGAAAGATTCGCCAGCCCGAACATGGTCTTGAGAATCGTTGACTTCCCCGCGCCGTTCGGCCCCATGAGCGCGACAATCTCACCTTCATCGAGCACAACGCTCGCGCCACTAAGCGCCTTCACGCCGCCGTAGTGCACGTGTGCGTTTTCGATTCGCAATAAGACCTCTCGAATCATGAATGACGAATTATGAATAGTCTTCGATTTTCGAATAAGCCAGTTTAGGAAATTCTTTAGTTCTAGTGTAAATCATTAGAGCGAGTTTGTACGCTTCTTTCCACGCGTTTAGATCAGTAAAAGTCTTAATCTTTGCATCTGGCCCCGTTCGTAACTCGTAATTCATAATTCGTTATTCGCTTCTATTCTCCTAAATAAGCCTCTATCACTTCCCTTTTTGCTAACACCTCATTTGGCACGCCTTGCGCAAGGAGTTCCCCTGCATCAAGCACAACGACCTCATCGGAAAGTTCTCGAATAAGCTCCATGTTATGCTCTACGAGAATTTGCGTCCTCCCTTCCGCGCGAAGTTCCTTCATCACCGATACTACCACCTTCCGCATTTCAGGAAAGAGGCCGGCGAAAGGTTCGTCGAAGAAAATGATGTCGGCGGCTCGTCCTGTCCGGGCCGACCGGGTCATGGCGAGCACTCGGGCAATTTCCAAAAGTTTGCGTTGTCCATAAGAAAGATTTATTGCAAGCGAATGTCGCTTCTCCCAAAGTCCCATCTTCTTCAGTACCTCCTCAGCTTGTGCTAAGTGCAGTGTGCCGTGCGTCTCAAAGAGCGATGCAAACACGCCTCGCTCCGTGAGCACCACGAGTATGTTGTCGAGAACGGAGAGCTGTTCGAAGAGCCTGACATCTTGGAACGTGCGCGTGAGCCCGAAGCCCGCCACCTCGTGCGACTTTACTCTAGTAAAGTGGAGCGAGTGCGCGATGATCACCTCTCCCGCATCGAGGGGAACAAGTCCGGTGAGAAGATTGATGAGCGTGCTCTTCCCCGAGCCATTGGGTCCAATGATGCTTGTAATTTTTCCTTTCTCGAATGAGACCGAAAGGTGGTCAACGGCCTTCACACCGTCAAAATGTTTGAAGAGATGTTTTGTTTGAAGAATGGTCGAGGTCATGGCTGAAAATTGTCTCGCTTTGCGAGATCTGGCAGAGCCAGAGAAATTGATAATTGAAAACTACTTTTCTAGAGTTTGTACTCCCCCACTAACCCTTGAGGTCTGTAAAGCATCAATACTATCAGCATCACCCCATACACCACTTGCCGCATCTGGGCGGCGATATCTGAGGGAAAGCCGACAAAACGCAAGAACTCTGGGAGAAGCACGAGCGCGAGCGCGCCGATGAGTGCGCCGCGATTTGACGCAAGTCCCCCGAGGATAACGACCGAGAGAAGAAAGATGGATTCATTGATGGTGAAGGTAGACGGATCAATGAAGGTGATGTAGGACGCGAAGAGCGCGCCGGCAATTGAGGCAAGTCCCGCGCCGATGACAAAAACCGCAAGCTTGTAGTGGAGTGTGCGATAGCCAAAGACCTGGAGTGCCTCTTCATCTTCACGAATCGCCTTGAGTGCCCTCCCAAATGAAGATTTCTCTATAAACTGGCACAGGAAATATACAAGCGCGACAAAGATAACCGACAGCACCAAAAAAGAAACATTGGATGAGAATTCATAATTCCAAATTCCAAATTCCAAATTCGGTCTTCCGATGCCGGGGATTCCGAGGGGACCTCGCGTGAGCTCCTGAACATTCAGAAACACGCTCCAGACAATAACGTTGAAACCAACCGAGCCGAGTGCAACGAAATCTCCACGAAATTTTGAGAGCACCGTGCCGACAAAGAGGCTGATGATCGCCGCGACCAGAACTCCACAGAGCGCGGCAAGGAAGAAATTCAGGTCATAGACAGTCGTGAGAATCGCACTCGTGTAGGCACCCAGGCCGAAGAACGCGGCGTGAGTGACCGAAATGATCCCTGCATAGCCAAGGACGAGATTCAGCGACAGCGCTAAGATGCTGTAGATGCCAACCAATACTGCCAGGTGAGTTAGGTATTCCATAAGAGAATAAACTAGCCAAAACACAGGACACAAAAAACCAAACAATCGAGACAAATGGTCCTATGGAGTGTATGTGCTCGATTTCGTTTTGTGCTGTTTGATATCATTGTACTGTCTTCGTTTGGCCTTTTGTGTACTGTGGTTTGATATGTTTGTTTGGATACTGGATATTGTGTTTTGTATTTTCATCTTCTCATCTTGGAAACAGTCCTCTCGGTCTCCACACAAGAAAGATAATCAGCAGTCCAAACGCGATGGCCATTTTCCACTCCCCCGAGATCTTCCAGATGCCGAAGTTTTCCGCAAATGCGAGGAGGTAGGCTCCCACAAGGCCGCCGTACAGATTGCCGATCCCGCCGACGATCGCCGCAACCACCGCGGCAAGGAGCCAAGAGAGCCCCATAATCGGTTCAATGCCCGTATCAAACCCGATGAGAATGCCCGCGAGGCCGCCGATCATGCCGGAGATAAAGAAAACCTCTCCCATGACACGCTCGGTGTTGATCCCGACTATTTTCGCAACCTCTTCATCGTCGCTTATGGCGGTGATGGCCTTGCCGAAAAGAGTTCCTTTGAGAAGAAACGCGAGAAGCACAGAGAGTATGAGCACGGTGCAAAAAATGGAGAGCTGGACTGCGGTAAAGGTCCCGCCGAGAAGTTCGAAGACTCTGTTCGCCTGGATGAGGCCCGAAAGTGTTTGAAATTGACTCGTGAAAAGGATCGCGACGAGCGCCTGGAGCGCGGTGAGCACGCCAAGTGAAGCGATGAGTAGCACCGTGCCCGAGGCCTTGCGTGCGCGGAGCGGTTTGTAGATAAAGCGGTAGGCGAGAAAACTGACAAGACCCGAACAAAAGAGGCCAAGGAAAATGCCGAAGTACAGTGGAAGCCCGAGCGTTTTGCAAAGGTAAAAAACACTGTAGCCCCCGATCGCGGTCTCTACCCCGAAGCCGATGTCAATAAACTTCGCGGTGCTGTAAGTGAGGTTAAACCCGAGCGTGAGGATCGCGTAGATAGATCCGGCGATGAGGGAGTTAGCGATAAGTTGGGGGACGATATCCATAGACATCTAATCTCTGATAGAACTCTAATGTTTCTCTCGAATTACTCGAATAAAGAATTCGCGGTATCCGAGTCTTAATTCGCGTCCGATTAGCGAGCGTTCAACACAAAAACTGTAGCATCAGAAATTACCGAACACAAACCCGCCCCGACTGCAGTCGGGGCGGATTTCTAAAATAAATATAGTCTCTTACTTCATCACCTCAGCTTTCCCATCTTTTACAATTTTAAGCGTATGTCCCCCAATCCGATCTCCGTCAGCACCAATAGTAGTCTTCCCGGATGCTCCCTCCCAGTCCTTTACTGTACGAGACCATACCGCAAACTTTTCGCCATTATTCCCAACTGCTTCAATGCCTGTCTTGATGAGATAGACCGCGTCATATTCGGTCGGTCCATATGAGGAAGCATACAGAAGGTCTACCCCATATTTGGTTTTGTACTCTGCAAGAAGTTTTGTGAATTTTGGATTGTTTGGGTCTGCTGTAAATTCTGCAGTGAGCGCGCCTTCCATTAAGTCTTTGTACGTAGCAAGCGTCTCCGGGGCTCCTCCGACAACATCGTTGAACATCAATACCGGCTTCCACTTCAGATCCTGCATCTGCTTGAACACTCTTTCTGCTACGGGCAGTGTTTGTGGGTCAAGGAAAAATGCGTCGGCATTCGCTGTCTTCAACTTTGAAAGAACCGATCGGAAATCAATGGTATTGCTTGGAACCTCTTCCTTAATGATAGTTCCACCAAGTTCGGTGAAGCGAGCCGAGAAAGCCTTGAATACGCCGAGAGCATAGTCAGTTTGCTCCTGCAGGAAAGCGACTTTCTTCCAGCCTTTCGCAACCGCTGCTTCAGCTAAAACCTTTCCTTGAGATGCATCTGAAGGATAGTTTCTGAAAAAGTAGGGACTGATGCCGGTGAGGTCGGGACTACTTGAACCCGGAGAAAAGAGCGCCACTTTTGCTGCCGCGGCTACTGGCGTCGCTGCAATAGATTCGCTGCTGCAGAAACCGCCAAGTATAATCTGTACTTTATCTATGTTGATGAGCTTTTGAGCTGCGCTTGTTGCGTCTTTGCCGTTACACTTACTGTCTTCAATGATGAGTTCGAGCGGTTGTCCACTCACACCCCCTGCCGTATTGATTTCCTCTGTGGCCAACAGATATACATTTCGGGCTGGCTCGCCGTAAGGCGCTCCGTCACCGGTAAGCGGCAACATAACACCGACCTTAATCGGCTCTTTGGACGCTTCCTTCTCTTCCCCGCCCTTCTTGCCGTAGATAATGAGCCCGCCGACGATGAGAATAAGCACCACGAGCCAAAGGACCGTTTTTATGAGGGAGGTTCCGCTTCCCTGCGCTTCTGGTTCCATACATATGGAGTCTATCTTATGTGACCGCGCTTCGCGGCCAATTTCGACAAACGTTTGTGGAAGATTTCGCACACGATTTCTCGCGCGCCGGCGAAAAACGCCTTGAAATCTCAAGCTAAAAATTGATAAAAGTAATCAAAAAATATTTCTTTCCCCATAGTAATACCTCGCAGAAAAAAAGCAACTCTTTGCCGTATGTCCGACAGAGCGACGAGACGGCTCTACTTCGCCCTAGCTTTCGGCAAAAAATGTGTTAGTATGGCGCTCCAAAAGTTATGCGATCCTACCTTACAAAACCATACCTCATCGGCGGCGTTATCATTCTAGTGCTTATCGCTCTGTACGCCTCGACGCTCTCTCCTCTCGCCCCTCGCAGAGAGGTGGGGACTGCATCACGCGGTAAGATCGTGGAAGAAGTATTCATGACCGGTATTGTGCGGGCGGCAGAGCAGGTGTCGCTCTCATTTGAGCGGGGCGGTTCGCTTCGATCACTTCTCTTTCCAGTTGGCACCTTGGTGGAGCGCGGCACGATCATCGCGACACTCGAGAACGATTCAGAACAGGCGGCAGTCGCGGAAAGTAAGGCTCTCGTCGCGATCGCGAAAACGAACTTGGAAAAAATTAATGAGGGGACGCGAGCTGAAGAAATCCGACTGAAAGAAGCGGAAGCGCGTAAAGCTGAAGTCTCCCTGGAAAACAGTAAGCGTAAAACGTTCTCAGTCCTCGCTGACGCGTATGGCGCCGCGGAGGAATCCTTGAGTCGGTACGCGAACCCTCTCTTTCTGGATGATGACACGGCCGCGCCTCGTCTTACCTATGGTGCGGGCACGCAAGAAGCGTATGACGCGGAAGCGAAACGACAGAGCGCTGGTGCGAGCGTGAAGACTATACAGAAAATACTGCAAACTGAATCAGAATCCGGAGGAGCTCTCACCGAAACGGTCAAGAACTTGCGCGTGGTGCAAGATCTCTTTATCACGCTCGGGCTCACACTTCGAGAGGGTACCGCGCTCGATTCGGCCACGCTTGCCGATTACCGCTCTCGCGTCACCTCCGCGAGAAGCGCCCTTGCCTCGGCTATTTCGTCGGTGCAGACACAAGAGAGCGCGCTCAAAGATGGAGCGGCTGAACTCGAACGGGTGACCCGCGCGCTTGAGCTTGCGCGCGCCAAGGCGACACGCGAGACAGTTGCTGGAGCAGAGCATGAGCTCGCGCAGGCAGAGGCCAAACTTCAAGGAATAATCGCCTCGCTTGAGAAGACACTCCTTCGTGCTCCATTTAGAGGACAAATTTCTTCCACGCATGCGGATGTCGGCGAGACGGTACAAGGAGGAGAGGTGATCATGGAGTTTTTGGGTACAGGCGGATTCATCCTTGAAGCAAACGTTCCGGAGGCCGATATCGCGAAGATAGAAAAAGGCGCCCCGGCTGAAGTCACGCTCGATGCGTATGGTGAAGAAGTGATTTTCCACGCGCGCGTGACGCTCATCGAACCTGCCTCGAGAGAAATAGAGGGGGTGCCGACCTACAAAACAACATTGGTATTCGAGAAGCGGGATGCGGCTCTCTCTCCGCAAATAGAGCTTCGCTCTGGGCTGACTGCAAACATTACAATGAAGAAAGTCTTAAAGGAGAACGCGCTCCTCATCCCCTCGCGCGCCCTCTCTACCGAAGGTGAAGGACTATTTGTCACTAAAATACTTCAAAGTGGCGCTACCGAAAAGGTGCTCGTCGAAACGGGAAACCGGAGCGGCAATCGAGAAATCGAAATTCTCAAAGGATTGCAAGAAGGAGATAGAATCTTGATTCCAGCAGTGGAATAAACGTCATCCAGATTCAGAGCACAAATCACAGTAACCAAAAATCCAAACAGAAGATGAGTTTGTGTTTTGAGTAGTCTGAGCTTTGTTTGGGTACTGGATTCTTGTGTTTTGGTAAATTTTCTAAGATTCGTGTTCGGTGTTTCCTAAAATATGAGTCTGATCGAAACCAAACATCTCTCTAAAACCTATGTCGAGAACGGGGTCGAAACCGCGGCGCTTCGAAATGTTTCAATCACCATTTCCGAAGGAGAATTTCTGGCCATCATGGGACCCTCGGGCTCGGGTAAGAGCACCCTCCTCCATATCCTCGGTTTTCTCGATCGCGAGTCGGGGGGAGAGTATCGTTTTCAAGGCGAGACGTTCTCAAATCTTCCTGACGATACACTCGCGGAAATACGAAACAAAAAGCTGGGCTTCATATTTCAGTCGTTTAACCTACTGCCCCACTTTTCGGTGCTTCACAACGTGTGCCTTCCTCTTAGCTATTCCCGCGTGCCGGAAAGCGAGTGGGAAACGCGAGGAAAGCGGGCGATCGAGTCGGTACAACTCTCGCATCGAACAAACTACCCTTCGGTGAAGCTCTCTGGTGGGGAGAAACAGCGCGTCGCTATCGCGCGGGCGCTTGTGAACGAGCCCTCGGTCATTCTTGCGGACGAGCCGACAGGCAATCTTGATTCCAAATCCGGCCAGTCCATCATGGAGATTCTTGAGCGGCTCAATAAGGAGGGTCACACCATTATTCTCATCACACATGAGACGTACACGGCGGAGCACGCGGGCCGTATCATACGACTGAAAGACGGAGAGGTTGAATCGGATGTACGGGTCGAGAGGAGGAGAAGCACCGCGGAAGGATTCGTGAAATAGGAAAACAAAGCACAGTATCCAAAAACCAAACAACATTACAAATCACAGTAACCAAAAATCCAAACAGAAGATGAGTTTGTGTTTTGAGTAGTCTGGAGTTTTGTTTGGATACTGGATTTCTTGTGTTTTGGGTAATTTCAACAACATGACACTAACACATTCTCTCAAAACTGCTCTTGGAGGATTGCACGGAAATAAGTCTCGCTCTGCCCTCACGATTTTGGGTATCGTGATTGGCATTACCGCCATCATGCTCGTGCTCTCGCTTGGCGCCGGCGCGCAAGATCTCGTGCTTGATCAGGTACAGGGGATGGGCTCAAAGACCATCATTGCGATTCCCGGGCGTGAACCGAGCGGACCGTCGGACTTTGCGAATGTGTTCCTCGATTCTCTGAAAGAACGCGACCTTCAGAGTCTCGAGAATAAGGCCAACGTCCCATACGCGGAAGATGTGATGCCGATCGTCTTTGGGACCGTGAGAATGACGTACCAAAACGAGACATACCAAGCCACCGTCTTGGGTGGCGGAAGTGGGGAAAAGAACGATGTGATGGGAGAAATCTTTGATATTTATCCTGATAGAGGCTCTTTTTTCAGCGCGGCAGACGTACAATCGAAGGCCCCCGTTGCAGTCATCGGTAGTAAAGTGCGAGAGCATCTCTTTCTCAATATCGATCCACTTGGCAAGAAAATCCGCATTAATGATAAGACATTTCAGGTTATCGGCGTCCTCGGTAAAAAAGGGCAGGTTTCCTTTTTCAACTTCGATGATATGGTGCTTGTTCCCTACACGACCGCGGGACAGTACCTCCTCGGGCGAAAATACTTCGATCGCATCGTGGTCTCCGCCACCTCCGAAGATCGGATACGCGAGACGGTTCGGGACATTGAGGAGACTTTACGAAACAACCACAATATTACCGATCCGGAGAAAGATGATTTCTTTGTCGAGACGCAGGCGGACCTCGCGGAACGCGTCAAAATGATCACCACCGCGCTCACCCTTTTCCTCTCCGGAGTAGCCGGTATCTCTCTTTTTGTGGGCGGAGTCGGCATTATGAACATCATGCTTGTCTCGGTCACCGAGAGGACAAGAGAGATTGGGCTCCGCAAGGCGCTCGGAGCGACGAGTAAAGATATTTTGACACAGTTTCTGTTTGAAGCAGTGATCCTGACCCTCCTTGGTGGTGCGATCGGCATCGTGCTTGGTTCAGGCCTTTCATTTGCGATCTCCTTCGCTATTTCAAAGTTCGCGCTAAATACCTGGAGCTTCAGCTTCCCTTACCTCGGAGCAGTGCTTGGTCTTTTTGTCTCTGGCGTGGTCGGCCTCGTGTTTGGACTCTACCCCGCCCGCACCGCTTCCCGAAAAACCCCGATCGACGCTCTTCGATATGAGTAAACAAAATGTGGACGGAAACAACCTGTTTCCGTCCATCTTTCAGTCCCACGAAAGCGGCTTACTCGCGCCGAGCGCTGTTCGATGAATGTAGTAGAGGTCATCGAATGTCCTCCCTTGTGGACAACGGAGCGCCATTTCCTTCAATGAGCAGATGCGAGCGCGGAGCGTTTTTCGTGAGCGTTTCTTTGTGTGGTTGGCCATAGGTAGGCCTCCTTTCTTTATTGTCTATGATTATACCTCACACGAGGGAGGGCGTCAATGATTTATCCACACAAATGACTTCGGTTTCTCACATAAGCGCGGCTCCTCGGTGCTATACTATAGAAACGTTACTAGTAGCCATATTTTTATGAAGCAACGGACGTTCAATCAGGCCGCGGGAACCATCTTTCTCGTTTTAGGACTCTTGCATCTTTGTCGAATTCTTCAGGGCTGGGAGGCCGTCATCAACGGATGGAAGGCGCCTATGAGTCTCTCCTATGCCGTCGTGATAGTGGCCGGGTATCTTTCCTACCACGCTTTCTCTCTCGCCAAGCGCGATCATTAGGCATATAACGCCTTTTGCCTTCGCAAGAGTCAGACTCTCTCTGCCGAGAGTCTGACTCTTGCAGGAAGATCAGAGCGAAAACTCGGTGCCTTCGACGGCAGGTCGGAAGTCAATGCCTGCTTCCGCGAGTACCGCCTGCGGGACTCCATGGAATGGCCCGAGGATTTTGAGCATGCCGTCGTGGACGGGAAAGCAGACCTTTGGCTTCACCAGTTTTGCATACTCAACCGCTTCCGAGATTTTCATCCATGGGCCAGCAACCGGCAGTGCTAGAATCTCGACTGGTTTTTGTGGATCAAAAAACGCATCACCCGGATAGAAGAATCTGTTCGCGAAAAAATATCCGGTGTTTTGCACCTGTCCGAACTCCTTGTAAATTACCGCGTGCTTCTCTCCGTGTCCCTCCACACGCACTCCGGAAAAATCTCTTACACCACCGTGCTCAAGCAGTTCACGCGGGATTCCCTTCTCGTCCAAGATTCTGCCGACGGCCTTATTCGTGATGATTCGCGCATCTTTGTTATTCGCGAGGACTTTTATTAGCGACTCCACGTGCAGATGATCCTGATGTTCGTGGGTAATGAAAATGTAGTCAATATGTGTCGCTTCATTTTGCAACGTGGAATACGCGCCCGGATCAGTCATGATCCGAGTGCCATTCTCTTCCACAACCAAACAACAATGTCCTAATTTGGTGATACGCATGTTATTTTTCCTGCACCGTATGCGTAATGAGTGTGAGCGGGTAGCGCGTGCCCGCAATATAGTCGCGGATTTCAGCTTTGATATCCGTATCTCGAAGCATCGTGCTGTCCATGGCGTACACTTCTTCGGAGGAAAACCATTTTGTTTCAGCTATTTCATCGGTGGAAAATGTGTTCGGCGTCCCAGTGACGTTTCCAGTAAAAATAAGCTTTAACGCGTGGCGTGTCTCCATTGGAGCAGATAAAACTCGTTCATGTCTTTTAACGAGCGAGTAGAGTCCGAGAAGGTGCGTCGGCGTGAACAGAAGGCCGGTCTCTTCTTTGACCTCTCGCGCAACCGCGGCAACGGGGTCCTCCCCGACATCGATCCATCCGGCAGGCTGACTCCATTTGCCATGGGAAGAGTGCCCGGGATGGTGCTCTTTTACAAGCAAAAACTTGCCATCCCGCTCAATAATCGCGCCGACGACGCCAAACACCTGGGTAAAAACTCGCTCTGCCATACGTAAGATGAAGGATTAATCGAGCGATTTAAGAAATTCTTTGAACTCTTTCTTAGTCTCCGGATGCTCCAAACCTAAACGCACCGTCGCCTTGAGGAATCCGATCTTCGACCCGCAGTCGAGCCACTCCCCTTCAAGTTCCACGCCATAGACTTCGCTTTTCCGAGCTACGGCATCGAGCGCGTGCGCGAGCCGGAGTTCTTCTCCTTCTTTCGGACGCACCGCCCGAAGCGCCGTAAGAATTTCAGGGGTGATAATGTATTTCCCCACTAAGGCGAGATCCGACGGCGCTTTTCCGAGAGCGGGTTTCTCCACAATCTCTCCCACTCGAAAGACATGTCCGTCGACATTGCTCGCTTTCACCATTCCCTTCGAAGATGCGACGGCAGGCGAGACTTTGGCGAGCGCGACTATTGGTGTCCCATACGTTTCGTACGCGCTCATGAGCTGCTTTAGCGCTGGCGTCTTCCCTAAAATCAAATCGTCTCCAAACAGCACCGCGACCGGCTCGTTTTCCATGAGATGACCGGCGGTGAGAAGCGCGTCACCGTCGCCTTTCGGGTACTTTTGGCGAATGTACGCGAAACGGGCCAAATTGGAGATACTTCGGACGAGGTCGGCTGATTCCCGTTTACCCTGCTCTTCAAGCGTGCGTTCGAGGCCGGGAGCGACGTCAAAATGATCTTCGATCGTTCGCTTCTCTCGACCGGTCACGAAGATAATGTCAGTGATGCCCGAGGCAACGGCTTCTTCCACAAGGTATTGCACCGCCGGTTTGTCCACGATGGGTAGCATCTCCTTGGGTTGGGCTTTGGTTGCCGGCAAAAAGCGGGTGCCGAGGCCCGCTACCGGAATGATGGCTTTGGTTATTTTTCTCATGGTCACACTATGATACTACGAATAATCCGTTTGGTGTGCTCGGGATTTTCGACGGCAATAATATCTACGCCGGTTGCGATAACCGGGTTGTCGTTGCCGCCTGGACCTAGGTCATCGCCGACAAATACCATCTGTGAACGCGGGATATCGAGATATTTCTCCATCTGCATAATGCCGTATGCTTTGTCTATTCCCCTCCGCGTCACATCGATTGAGCTCGTGCCTCCGGTTCGAATCTCAAATTCTGGGATCAATTTCTTGAGGACTGCGATCATGGCAATCCTCTTTTTCCGATCAGGATCCCATGCCGACTTAAGTGGAAGTGGCGCACTGGATCCATAGGCTCCGAAAGTGATTTGTGTGCCTCGGTCTTCGATAAGCTCGCCGTAGACGGTTTCGGGTATCTTGAAGCCCACCGTTGCAAACATGCGCTCGAATGCCTCTAAAATTCGCTTCTTTTCTTCCGCCGAAAGGGTCTCTGCATAGACGTTTTGCCATTCGCCGTCTACCCAGCGGTAGAAAGCCGTGCCGCAGGTTGGGAACAAAAATAGACGCTCGAGCTTCCCTTCCGTGAGCTTGGGCACAAACTGTTTCTTAAACTGGGCAAATGAGCCTCCGGAAATAATCGCGACGCCGGCACGCTCCAAAAGGCGCCGGAGCAGTCCGCCCATCTCGTCATCCATGCACTGTTTACTTTCGGCAAGAGTCTTATCCAAATCGAATGCGAAAAGTCTTTTGTGTTGATATGCGTTCATCTGGCGAATGGCTTACCACTATACAACCACTCTTCACTTCGCGGTGTTATCGTAGCTCACGTCAGCTTCTTTAAAAACCGCTTGATGCGATCGGTCGTGCTCCGAGTCAGAAATTCCTCGCGAGAAATCCATTCGAACGCATCATGTTCAAAGCTTAGGGACACCTCTGTATCTTGCGGAACCTTCGCGAAGTAGCCGATGGAGACCCAGTACTCTTTGTTTGGTATGGTAAATCCAATGACATCAAGTAAGGTGAGCTCATGGAGCAAAATGCCCGTCTCTTCACGCACCTCGCGCTTGATCGCTTCGGTCAAATCTTCTCCATATTCAACATCGCCGCCAGGGAGATCCCACGTGAGCGGCCGATGTGGGTCACTCTTCGAGCGTCGTAGGGCAAGAATCTTCCCGTCTTCGCGAAGGAGAATTGCTTTTTGGGCTACCTTGGGTGAATCGGACATAGAGCGTTTTCTAGAGAGCATTCGCAACTCCCACAACCGCGAGAATACCGATAACGTTCATGAGAAAGGCGACCGGAAGCAGGAGCGCGACTTTGGTACGGGAAAATCCAAGAAGAGAAAGACCAAATTCGTCGGGAAGCGGAGAGGCGATGATAAGGGCGCCTAGAAGTGGCGCGCACCATTTCCAAAATCCGAGATGAAACGAGTTTAGGAAATGTCGAACGGCCTTCTTGGAAAAGAGGGCCTCGATGTCACCGGCTAATCGATCCCGGATGAAGAGAAAAAGTATAAGATCGCCGCACATGGCTCCGAGCGCGCCCACAAGGGCGACCGTCCAGGGTGAGAGCGTCTCCGAAAGTCCCGCGAGGAAAATCGCCGCGGGCGCGATCGTAAATGCGGAAGTAAAGAAAATACCCACAATGAAGCTCTCGACAATTTTCCCAGTGTCGCTTGACGCGAGAAGTAGAGAAAGCGCCCCGGATGAAATCAGGAGCCACGCGAAAAACACGCTGATGCTAAGACTTATCAGGTCTTCTCTCAAGTTTCTTCGTGCCATGGCGCGCGATGTCACCAAGGATAGTATACCTTTAGACAAACACTCTCAGCAAAGCTGCCAGAAGCTGTAGCGAAGAGAGCGGAAAAAATAGAGACTCCTATAGCGTACTTTAAAAACTCGGAAGAGAAGTGAGGGTACTTAGAAAAGATGGAATGGCAAAAACAAGTCCGACGAGCGGGAGCATAAACGCGAGTATGGAAATGACAAGCACCGCTAGAAAATACTTCCGCGTTTTCTCTGTCGAGATGTAGATGGCATCTAACTTCTGTTCGAGCGCCGTCATTTTCTGTTTGAATTCTTCTTCATGCATAATTGTCTTGCCGTGCGCGCCCGTGTGGGATCACAGGGCCTCGATCACGAGAAATCATTTTATCCGGTAAGTTCATGTGGTTCTTCCGGTACGATAAAGATCGCGATGAGGTACGCGAGTACGCCAGGGAAAAAGCCGGTGATGAGAACGCCGACCAGAGCGAATAGGCGAAGGACGGTGGGGTCAACCTGATAATACTCCCCTAATCCGCCTAAAATCCCCGCGAATACTCTATTCTTTTTGCTTCGATATAATCTTTTCATGTGGGGTGACTACCGGGATTCGAACCCGGGAAAGCAGCTCCACAAGCTGCTGTGTTACCGCTACACCATAGTCACCATACGAACTCGGGAGCTCCTACTTTATACCAGTTTGGAGCGCTCTAGTCTAGAAAGGAAAGCTTACCTCTCAATTCCCGCTGGAGTGTATCCCGAGTCACTCCGAGAGACGGGAATGACAGAGGAAACTGATATGTTATTCTACGGGACATGGAAATTAAGATTGAACCGTCCTGGAAAGAGGTACTTAAGGAGGAATTTGAGAAGTT
>Ga0209542_10013458_pt1 | contig 14102 bp, 13 predicted proteins | sample RifCSPhighO2_01_FD_184028 | JGI IMG/M metagenome (GOLD analysis project Ga0209542, IMG submission 184028) | Soil microbial communities from Rifle, Colorado - Rifle CSP2_plank highO2_0.1 (SPAdes) (version 2) | ecosystem: Environmental > Terrestrial > Deep subsurface > Rock core/Sediment ...
ATATTAAATCTAAACAGGAAGGCGCTGGCTTCACCGTCGCCATCAACCAGCCGCTCACTGTCAACGTCACCTTTAACTATTGGCTCATCCAAACCCAGCCGTGAAAAAATCACCCCGCCGCCACGCCAAAAAACCAGCCAAATCAATCAACCGCATTTACATCGACCAATCCGGCAAGGTTGAGGGCAGTGGCGACACCGTCATCGCCTTTGCCAATGGCAAAAAAACGGCCCTGTTGATTAAGGCCAAGGACAAGCGGGCGATCCAAAAGCTTTTTCGAGACAGAGGCAAGGGTAAAGTTTTTGTTTTCCGACTTTTTAGCCTCCTCGTTTACTTACTCATCAAAGACATCGCTTTCACCGAAGTTGTCATTGATATAGAGTATCTGGGAAAATCGTCCCTAATCAAAGGTTACCTCCTAGAACTCTTCCGAAAGAAGAATAGTAAAAATATCCAGCCCTCTCAAATCCTATTTCATGAAATCGGTAAAAAATGCGAGGCTCACTGGCATTCATATTACGTCTATACCGGCAAAAGGAAACCCGAGAAGATCGTTGATCTGAAATTAGTAAAGAAAAGCTTACAAGGAATACTCGGATGAAAAACAAAAAAGATCAAGCGTTTGTTGGCTATTTAAGCGGAAGTCTTTCATTCCGGTGCGATAGCCCGCTCGATCTTTTTCTAATTGAAATCTTAACAGAAATAACCAAAATTGTCAAGAAAACCAGCAATCAGGTGCTGTATATTAAATCTAAACAGGAAGGCGCTGGCTTCACCGTCGCCATCAACCAGCCGCTCACTGTCAACGTCACCTTTAACTATTGGCTCATCCAAACCCAGCCATGAAAATACGATTTATGATCCGCAAAGATAGAATTATGAATAATAACCCAAGAACCAAAAAAGCCCTCTTTCGAGAGCTCGTTTGGCGGCTTGCGCCGAGTTCGGGTCTTGCGACTCCGTCAACACCCATACTGTACCATCTGATATTAAAAAAGTCAAGCGATGTGGACCCAAGGAGAGTTGAACTCCTGCAAGCTACTTTGACGGAGTCGCCGCCCAACCCGGTGGGCCCACACCAACTCCATCGTACCACCATCAACCAGCCGCTCATCACCGATATTATGTTCAATTATTGGTTAATCCAGACTCAGCCATGACAAAGAAGTCTGAAGGTAGTCGAAACCGAATTCGATTTGACAAATGTTAAGAAATATTTTAAAATCATTTCAGAAAGGTACACAAATGTATACTTTATTGAAACCATTTACAGTCAGAGAAGAATTGCTTAAAAAGGGTGTGCGCATCTTTACCCCTTCAGAATTTAGCCTGGTTTTCACAATACCAGGCTACAAAACCAAACGCTACCTTAGCAAGTGGGTTAGAGAGGCATTCCTGGTGAGGCTTCGGCAAGGCTTATATGCCCTTAAATCTGATTTGCCGTCAGAAGAGGAGATTGCCAACCGCTTGTATCAACCATCTTACCTTTCTTTTGAATATGCCCTGGCCTTTTATAATATCTTGCCCGAAATGCCTTATGTTATAACCTCTGCCACTACCAAAGCCACCCGTAATTATAATCTGGATTCTAAAACCTTTTCCTATATGAAAATCAAGAAAAAGGCTTATACCGGTTACGGAATAACAAAGATAGGAGAGAAATCATTTTTGATTGCTGATCCGGAAAAGGCTCTCGTTGATTATCTCTACTTTGTGGCTTTAAGCAAAAAACCCATAAACGAGAGGCTGAACTTAGAAAACCTAAATAAAGAAAAAATTATGGAGTTCGCCAAACTTTATGATCGCCCCAAACTTAATAAATTAATTAGGGAACAGATATGATTAGCATTGCCAAAATCAAAGAGTTAGCTACCAAATACCAGACAACCGAACTTAATGTAATCAGGGAGTATTTCCAACACTTATTCTTAAGCTACTTCTATCAACAGTCCACCGCCGGTTCAATTTATTTTAAGGGTGGAACAGCCATGAGGACTATCTATCGAAGTCCTCGTTTTTCCGAAGATTTGGACTTTAGTGCCCACAAACTGGATGTCAAAGATTTGGAACAGGCAATCCTTTCAACTCTGGACGCTGTTGAGAAAGAAAATGTCACGGTTTCGCTTCGGGAAGCCAAAACCACCAGTGGCGGTTATCTGGCCGATATTGTCTTTGAATCTCCTAGTTTTCAGAGACTGACAATTCAGCTGGAGATCTCTTTCCGAAAAGGAAACCTAAGGGGGAACGTGACTACTATATCTTCTGACTATACCCTACCCTATACCATCAACGGTCTAGCCTTGGACCAGCTTGTTGATGAGAAAATTCAGGCTCTATTTTTCAGGAAAAAACCAAGAGATTTTTATGACCTTTATTTTATACTTCGTTCCAACCTTTTACCTCCCGCCAAAAAAGGCGTTTTACAGGAAGCGCTGAAAATCCTTAAAAAGACTGATATTAACTTTGAGAACGAATTAAAGATATTTCTACCCAAATCTCATTGGGCAATAATCAGGGACTTTAAATCAACACTGGAAGGGGAAATACAGAGGTTTGGAAATTTTTATGCCAAGCAATATACGGATAAACCATGAGAAGTAAACTTCATCAAACCACAAAAAACCCCGCTAAGCGGGGCCTTTTGCTTCCGTCGAAGGTCACTTCGAGGAACATCGTTCGTCAGTTAGATGTAATATAATGATATCAGAAAAACATCGTTTGTCAAGTTTGCCCTGGAGCCGCCGGCGGGACTTGCACCCACACCATCTAACTGACTGGGTAGATATTCCTCTGCATGAACTTCGGCGGCAAACGGCCACCAGAGCAAATTCATTCTACCCCAAAACCACGACTGCTGATATAACAAAAAAGACCGGGTATTCCAGTATTAGTGGAACCGAGGGCTCTTAAGCGCCGAATGGTTACGACGGGTCGGTAGCCATCCCGATCTTTCGTAGAGATATACTAACAAATATATACCAAAAAGTCAAACAAAAAACCATGAAACTCTTCTCCCGCTCCAAAAGAAAACCCATCCTCCCCCTCGTCGCCTTCCTGGTTATCCTCGTCCTCGCCCCCGCCGCCTATCTCCTCTCCCGCTTCCCCCGCCAGACCGAGGCCGCCTGGTGGGACGAGAGCTGGCAATACCGAAAAGCCATTTCCATCCCTTCTCACACCACCACCGAAAACAACGTCTACGTCACCGTTCCCGCCTTCGACGCCACCGATACCACCAAATTCCAGGCCGACTGCGGCGACCTGCGCTTCACCAAGCAAAATGGAGAGCTTTTGCCCTATTATGTTGTAGATTGTGATAGTACTGCCAATGTTCACGTCCAGTTCGACACTCTCCCCGCCGGCGCTTCCACCTACTATCTGTACTATGGCAATCCCTCTGCTCCCAACGGCACCGAAGCGGCCGACTTCGCCACCGCCGCCTCCGGCCTGGGTTCCCAAACTGCCGGCTCCGAAGAAAAATCCGCCGGTCCCGTCGCCTACTGGAAATTCGACGATGCTTCGGGTACCTCAGCACAAGATGCCACCGCCAACAACAACGACGGCACACTGAGCGGCAGTACACTACCCGTTTGGCGAGCGGAAGATATGTGCATCTCCGGAAAATGTCTCTATTACAATGGGACCACTGCGTACACAACTATTCCTGATCCTTCAAATGGAAGTCTCGATTTTGGAACAGGTGATTTTTCTATTTCAGGATGGTTCAAAACTTCAGATGCAACTGCCTCAAATCGAGATATCGTCGGAAACAATTGGGCAGCGTCAACCTCTATAGAGATACGTTTAGATACAACTCATAAACTAAATTTCCTTGGATTAAATGGCGGAACTGGAATAAATACAACAACAACAGGTACCTATAATGATGGAAAATGGCACTTTTACACCGTTGTTAAAGACACATCTAACACCACTGCATATATTTACATTGATGGCCAAAGTGTAAAAACTGCCTCTTTTACCAATAGCTCACTTTCACCGAATCAAGCTTGGTCAATCGGAGGAAGAAACAATTGGTCAATCTCAAATACGGATCAATTCTTTCCGGGTTTCATCGACGACGTCAAAATCTACAACTACGCCCGCTCCGCCGCGCAAGTTAAGGCCGACTACGTAGCTCGTGGAACGAGCAAGGGAACTTCTGTTGGCCTCGGTGGCCCTTCGGCAGGCTCAGGGCAACTAAGCAATGGCTTAGTTGGCTACTGGAAAACCGACGAAGCCAGTTGGAACGGCACTGCCGGCGAAGTGATTGACTCTTCCGGTAACGGCAATAATGGTCAATCCAAACCCACCGGCCCCTGGACCGGCCCTACCACCGCTTCTGGCAAATTCGGCAACGCCGGCTTGTTTGATGATGTTGATGACTCGGTTTCAGTCCCAAATTCTTTATCATTAGATCCAGGAGCAGGAGACGTCAGCGTGTCAGTCTGGGTCAAACCCAATACCCTAGTTGGCAGCCAAACTGGAATTGTCAAATATGTCAATGGAAATACCTACTATATTCTCGAACATCAAGACAATGACACCCTAGCTCTTGAATTTAGAGATGGAACTTGCTCTTCTGTTTCTTTTGGAACTACCACCACCCTCACTGCTGGTGTCTGGAATCATATCGTGCTAGTAATTGATCGCGACGCTCGAGCCTGGATCTACATCAATGGAGTTTTAGGTGGTAACTCTACTAATGCGACCACCTGCCTAGCCAGCATGACCGGGGGGGTTGTAACTTTGGGTCGACACGTCTCCACACTTGATGGTTACATCGATGATGTCCGCATCTACAACCGCGCCCTTTCCCCCGCCGAAGTCAGCCAACTCTATAACTGGGCCCCCGGCCCGGTGGGCTACTGGAACTTCGACGAAGGCTCTGGTGGAAACATCCAAGATCGATCTGGAAATGGATATATGGGAACATGGGTTGGTTCTGGATCTCATTGGACTGCTGGGAAGTTCGGCAAAGCCGGTAGTTTAGATGGATCTACGGATTATGTGACCGTAGCTAATTTTCCCGCAAGTAGTACAAGCGCGGGAGAGCAAGGCACCGTTACTGCTTGGGTAAAGGTTAGCTCTATGCCTAACGCAAAGGGTGTGGTCGCCTTCAGCGGCAATAAACCCCTATTATATTTTGGTAGTGACGGATTCCAAGCATATAACGCGGACGCCAATGACTATTCATGTAACGTCGCGTCCTCTAATATTCCCACCAATAAATACAACCACGTAGCCTGGATCTGGGACAACAATACGCTCAAAATATACGTTAATGGAATAGTAAAATGTTCAGATGCTTCATGGGAAACCACATTTAACCGAGCACAGAACATTCTCTATCTTGGTTCTTACTCAGGAGGCGGCGCAAGTTTGACTGGTCAACTCGACGACGTAAAAATCTACAACTACGCCCGGACGCAAAAGCAAATCGTCGAGGACATGAACGCCGGCCACCCCGCCCCCGGCTCCCCCGTCGGCAGCCAACTTAACTATTGGAAAATGGATGAGGGGTACTCAACCACTATAAACGATACCGGCACCGGTGATAAAGATTTAACTTTTGCCGCATCTACCGCAGATCCTTCATGGACAAATTCAGGAAAATTTGGAAAGGCCGTATATTTTGATGGTGATGATAAAGCTACTCATAGTTCTTATGCATACACCCTTACCGGCTTAACTGCCTCTGCCTGGATTAAGGGTGACACCAACGACCAATCACCCTACGCCCGGATTTTTGATAAATGGTTTCCCGGCTTTATCATGGCCGTAACAAGCGGCAATAATTTCAGAGTTTATCTTTGGGACGATGCTGAAGATTCCCTCACTGGAACTTCAAACATTGATGATGGAAATTGGCATTATGTTGCTTTTACAGTTGATACCTCAACGGGACTTTTTAAAATTTATGTTGACGGAAAACAAGAAGGGTCAAAAACTTCTACCATTACTTCTTCTATCATAACATCGGGTACTATTAATCTTGGAGGCGGCGCTGTCCCATTCAAGGGCTGGATTGACGAAGTCAAAATCTATAACTCCGCCCTGACCTCCGACGAAATCAAGCTTGACATGAACCGCGGCTCGGCCCAAGTTTTGGGCGCTCTCGGCGACAATTCATCATATGCCGCCGGCGCATCAAACCAGCAATACTGCGTCCCCGGCGACTCCACCTCCTGCGCCGCGCCGGTGGGAGAGTGGAATTTTGAAGAAAAATCCGGCCAAACTGCCAACGATACTAGCGGCAACGCCAACAGCCTTACTTTAGGTTCTTCCGGCAGTGCCGACACCAACGATCCAGTCTGGTCCATAGGTAAATTTGGAGCCGGACTTCAATTTGATGGCGTAGATAACTATGCCACTGTCGCCGACTCCACCACCCTTCGTACTACTTCTGATTGGACCCGCGAAATCTGGGTCAAATCGACGACCGCCTCAGGCGGCGACGGCTCCCTCCATGATTTCTGGACCCAGAGAACTACCACCAACAAATTCCTTCTTCGGGTCAATAATTCAGACGGCGCGTGGGTTATCTTTTATCAATCCACCGGGGCCGGTTTCTCTTCCCTCACAGCCACCCGCACCGCCAATGCCTGGCAACACCTCGCCGTCACCAAATCCGGAACCAATTTAACTGTCTATGTCGACGGAAAATTAGCAACATCGGCAACCAATGCCGAAAATTTTGCCAATGACAGCCACCAGATCTTTTTTGGCTCATCAGCGGGCCCTTCGCAATATTTCCCCGGCTCCTTGGATCAGCCACGTATCTATAACTACGCCCGGACGCCGGCGCAGATTGCCTGGGATTATAACCGCGGGGCACCCGTTGGCCACTGGAAATTTGACGAGTGCCAGGGAACCACCGCCAACGACTCATCGGGGAACCGTAATTCCGGCACCATCACCATCGGCGCTTCGGGTGAAGATACTGTCGGAACCTGCACGACCTCATCAACTGCCTGGGGCTCCGGCGCCACCGGCAAATTCAATAGTTCTCTCAACTTCGACGGCGCGGATGATTGGTTGGATATCGGTAGTAGTTTCACAGATAGCATAGAAAATAGTGGCACAATTAGTACTTGGGCCTACAGGAATAGCAACACCGGCGGCATCTTTGCAAGAAGCACGGGGGGCAATTGGGTGGACGAACGACTGGTTATCTATTTGAGAAGCGATAACAATACCTGGGGCTGGGCATTTGCGAATGGAAGCAGTTATCAAACCGCCATACTTTCTATCAACGACTTCCCCGCTGGTCAATGGGTTCATATCGTCCTAACCTGGAATGGATCAACCGCAGTCACCTATGTAAACGGCCGCCGACTTGATAGTCGAGCCCAAACAGTCACCCCAGAAATCACCAGTGTCGCCACTTGGATTGGAAAGACACAAGGCCTTGCAGGACAATATTTCTCCGGCCAGATTGACGATGTCCGCATCTACAACTACGCCCTGACGGCAACCCAAATAAAGCAACTCTATAACGGCGGAGCAGCCATCAAATTCGGCCCGAGTACCGGCTCGCCGTAATCTAACAAAGAAGCAAAAAACTGATATTAGGGAGATTGCGATAGCTCTTGCCAGACTTAAAGAATCTCGCAAATCCGCCTATTGACATTGATATCATATATGATATCATCAATCTATGAGAAAATATCCTACTTTTCAAGAAGACCTAAAAGAGAGACTTAAAGATCCCGAATTTAAAAAGGCTTGGGACGACTCTGAGGCTGAATACCAACTAGCAGTCAAGATGATTGAAGCTAGATTAAAGAAAAAAATGTCCCAGCGGGAGTTGGCCAAAAAAGTCGAGACTTCACAGGCGGCTATTTCCCGGGTCGAAGCCATGAATGGCAACCCCTCCCTCTTCTTTCTCAAACGAATAGCTTCGGCTCTGGGAACCAAAGTTTCAATCAGCTTTGTTCCCCAAACGGCGGCGCGGCGATAAAATTCGGCCCCAGTACCGGCACGCCCTAGCCTTGCGCAATCATTAATTTGTCCACGTAAAATTATTATTTCAAGTACTCCAAATCCACGTAATTTGACAATTTCGAGGATTTCTGCTATCCTTAGCCCATGCTCATTCGTATCTATCAAAATCTCTCCGCATACCTTAAACCCAATAAAGTTACCATCATTTATGGCCCCCGCCGAGTGGGCAAAACCACATTACTGCAACAATTTCTCTCCCAGACTACTCTAAAGTATCGACTTGAATCCGGTGATGATATCGCTTTTCAAGAACAGCTTGGTTCACAAAGTATTTCCAAAATCCAACAAATGGCCATTGGCTACGATTTAATCGCTATCGACGAAGCCCAACGTATTCCCAATGTCGGAATTGGCCTAAAAATTCTGGTCGATCATGTGCCTAATATCAAAATTATAGCTACCGGATCTGCCTCTTTTGACCTTTCCTACAAAATTGGAGAGCCGCTGGTCGGCCGGACTACTACTCTCTACCTTTATCCCCTCTCCCAGCTTGAACTTAGTTCACAATATACCCCCCATCAACTTTCATCCCAACTCGAAGATTGTCTGATTTTCGGATCCTATCCGGAAACCCTAACTTCACCATCTCGGGAGCAAAAAGCAGGCTATCTTAATGACATTACCAATAATTACTTGCTCAAAGATTTGCTGGAGCTGGAAAGAGTCAAGGGGTCAAAGGTCATTTTGGATCTTCTAAGACTAATCGCCTTTCAAATTGGCGGCGAAGTTTCTTTGTCGGAATTGGGAACCCAATTAGGGCTAGACGCCAAAACAGTCGCCCGCTATTTGGATCTACTCGAAAAGATATTCGTTTTAATAAACCTGCGTGGCTATTCCAGAAATTTGCGCACTGAAATTACCAGGAAAAGTAAATATTATTTTTGGGACAATGGTGTCAGAAACGCCATTATTTCTAATTTCAATCCTCTAAATATCCGCAATGATATCGGCCAGCTCTGGGAAAACTTTTTGGTTTCCGAACGCCTCAAAACCCAAAAATATACTTCTCTTTTTGCTAACAACTATTTTTGGCGAACATGGCAACAGCAAGAAATTGATTTTGTGGAAGAACGCCAAGGACAACTTTTCGGCTTCGAATTCAAGTTTCAACCGCCTCGTCACTGGTCACAACCTAAATTATTTTCTGCTACTTATCCCAACTCATCCGTAAAATTAATCACTAAAGAAAACTATCTTGATTTCCTAAACGGCGGCGCGGCCATCAAATTCGGCCCGGCGACCGGAACACCATGACAATGTCGAAACTATGTATATCAAATAGACATTGACATGTATAAATAATGTATATATAATAAGCGCAACATGAGTAAAAGACATCTAGACGAACGTATCCGAAACCACTTTTTAAGGCAGAGATTGGTACTTCAGCTCTTAGGTCCCCGTCAGGTGGGCAAAACCACTCTGTTGAAACGACTATTCCCCGACGCCCAGTATTTTTTGTTAGATAACGAACCGGTACGAAAAAGTTTCGAAACCTACGATCAATTCTCATACAAACAAATGCTTGCAAATATCTCAAACACCATCATTCTGGATGAGATTCACCTTCTTTCCAACCCCGGACGAGCCGCGAAAATAATTTTTGATCAATTTCCGAATAAAAATCTGATCATCACCGGATCATCCGCTCTAAATATAAAAAACAAGACCGCCGAAAGTTTAGCGGGAAGAAAAATAGAATACCACCTCTATCCCCTTACTTTTGCCGAATATTTGGAACAAACAAGTGGTCAAATCAATAAATACAATATCCCGGAAACTCTAAAAACCGGGCTGATATCTTTTCAACCAAAAATCTTGCCGTTCGACCTAAAAGCTTCTCTGGAGAGAGTGCTTACTTACGGTTTGTACCCTTATCTTATCGAACATCCGGGTGACACGGATTATCTGCTCAACCTTAGCGATAGTGTGATTTTCAAGGACATTTTGGAACTGGACCTTATCGAAAACCGCCGCTCTGCCTTGGACTTATTAAAGTTATTGGCTCACCAAATAGGCAATCTCATAAATTATGCCGAACTCTCAAGAAAGTTGAACCTGGATACCCGCACAGTCAAAAAATATATTGAGATTTTTGAACAAAGTTATCTTATTTTCAGGCTCTATCCTTTCTCACGAAACGCCAGGGACGAGATCGGCAAGTCTCCAAAAATATATTTTCACGATTTGGGCCTCCGGAACGCGCTCATAAATGACTTCTCGCCTCTCTATCTTAGGCGCGATACCGGCGCCATTTTTGAAAATTTTATCATTAGTGAGTTTTATAAATTTAACGATTATCTGAAAACCGGTTTTGATCTCCATTTCTGGAGGACATCTCAAGGCTCGGAAGTCGATCTGGTCTTGAGCCGGGAAAACAAATCTCTTATTGGCTTGGAGATAAAACTTTTCAAGAAACGTCCTTCAAGGGCTTTTGCCAATCGCTATAAAAACGCGCAACTTGGAATTATCACATCAGAAAATTTTTTTTAGGCCATTAAATTCGGCCCATCAACCGGCACGCCCTAGCCTTGCGCGATTTTCAGCGCGATTATTGCGCGATTGTGCTATACTGAATCCATGTTTAAGCCTAAATTTACCATCACCCCCAAGATTCTGGATTCTCTAAGTCAGATTGCCGAGATCAAGGGTATGGTTCACAAATCATCGCTTTTACCCACTCGGGAAGCCTTCTTGCGCCAGTCAGCCATCATCAAAATGGCCCATACCTCAACCAGCATTGAAGGCAATACCTTGACAGAACATCAGGTCAAAGACGTGGCTCAGGGAAAACCCGTTCTGGCTGAAAATCGCCAAGTCGTCGAAGTCGAAAACTATCTTGCCGCCCTAAAAAAGGTGGACCAAATATCGTTAGATAAATCAGAACTTAATGCTCACGATATTCTCTTGCTACATAAAATCGTCATTTCCAAACTGGTTGACCGGTCTAAAACAGGCATTTTTCGTCCGGGGCAAGTCTACGTTGTCAATGTCCTCCCCGATAGGCAAGAAAAGATAGTTTACACACCCCCCCTTTCCTCTCAAGTGCCAATTCTTATTCAGGATCTTATCGACTGGCTAAAAATATCCGGTTCTCTCCATCCAATTATTAGGGCCGGTCTGCTTCATTATCAATTCGAAACTATTCATCCTTTCACTGATGGCAATGGCCGTGTGGGCAGGCTGTTGACTCTTTTATATTTATACCAATCCGGTTGGGATTTTCGTAAGATTCTCGTCTTGGAAGACTATTACAATCAAAATAGGAAAAATTATTACCAAGCCTTACAAACTGGAGCCAATTATGCAAAACGCGAAAACGCTGATCTGACCAATTGGTTGGAATACTTCACCGAAGGGTTCCTCGAGGAAACGAAAAAGGTTCGCGATCAAATTACCATACTAAACACCGTGGGTGAAAAGGGCTTAATCCAAAACATTTTAAGCGTCGATGAACTGAAAATAGTGGACTTTGTGCTTACCTTAGGCAGAATCACTAGTGATGACGTGGTTGCTATTCTCGCCGTTCCCAAAAGAACCGCCCAAAGCAAACTAAAACATCTGGAAGTCTTGAAGATACTGAAAAAGAAAGGCGCTGGACCTGCAACTTTTTATTCTCTAATTAAATTCTAGCGAAGCTAAAATCGCTTTCTTGCGCGATTTTCAGCGCGATTGTTGCGCGATTCACACTCCTTTATCTCGCCCCCTCCACCGGCTCGCCCAAAAACTATTTCTCGCTTGCCAGCCTGGCCTGAAGCAAGAAAATCGTTTCCGCCCGCAGTTTTGCCCGCGCCCAATCCTTTTGTGATTCGGTCAAAAACTCACCCAAGCCTACCAAAATCTGCCGATCATTTGTTTTCCGAAACGGCATTTTTGATCGCGACTCACGACATGTCCTGATCTAATCTGAAATAACTGACATATAATTCTTGAGCAAAAAGATGACTTCTTTCCTCAAATGGGTTTTCACCCACATCTTCTCTTTCTCACTTAGCAACTCCCCTAATTCCTGGAGGATTTGATTGTCCCGGACTTGCTCAATGAGAATCACACAATCCGCCAGATGTGCCTTCACACTCTTGTTTGTTCTGATTTTTATCGTTTCAGCGTCGATATCCCAATTATTTTCAGCAAAAAACCAAATATCATAAATATCCCGCATCGCCGTTTCGCTTCGTGAGGTCAAGGCAACCAGCTTGCTCGCGAAAAGATACGCTTTTTTTGCACAAAGCATCGAAATGCCAAGATATTCCTTTAGATCATAATGATCCTTAATTCTCGGTATCGACGGCCTGGTATTGACCTCGAACTTCACATTATGATCCGCATCGCCATAGGAAAGCAAAAAGAAAATCGTATTTCGCTTGATATAGCTATCCTTGATTTTTCCATAAGCTTCAAGAATCCTTTTGACCGTCTCAAATACAAGTTTCTGATCGTTCTCCTCGTTTCGAAGCAAGTCAAAATCCAAATCCACCGAAAAACGGGGCAAACCATAAAAGAAATAGGCACCGGTACCACCCTTGAAGCCAAGAAGCGGAGCGATCGCTGGATCGGAAAAAGTGTCCTGCAAAATTCGTCCCATGACCAGCTGGTGCCTTTCTCTATTCAGCATGTCGTTTCTGGTATCTTTTTAAGCGCCTGACCAACTGTCGATTCTCATAAATTACAGCTAGATCAAAGCATTTATCCCAATCAATGACCCGCAGGTTATCAAAGTGGTATTCCGGAAAAAGATAGATCATATCCAAAAAGGCACGTTCTATCGAAGCGATACTACAGTTATCTTTGTAACTCACTCCTTCAGGATTAAACAAAACCCCATCTTTCAATTTCCGAAACGTGACTGTTGTCCTATCAATGGTAACGGTTTTCGACCAGGGACCAGCCACAAAAATAGAATCATAGTGTTGGAAAATAACACCGGCGTCTCTCAATACCGTCTCAAAGCTGATATAGGCTGGGGTGTAAATGCTCGTCGCCAGCTCCCTGGGATTGTAGTTTTTGTCCTTGGCAAAAACGCCCCGGGTCAATCGGTTCAGAACACCCCGCTTCACATAGTAGGCAACTTTCGACTTTAATCTGTCTTGATTTGTCTCCTGCCAAATAATGGCTAAGTCTCTAGTGGTAAAGACTGTTTTTTGGGATTGATATAAATTGGCAATTAAGCTGTCCATAAGTAATATATCTAATGGAAGTAATAGAAACTCTAACTTCCAGTGAATATATTAACAAATGTGAGGCCAAAAGTCAAGTGGTCCTACCAATGCCGCCCATCGCCAAAATAATTTCTCGCTCTTTCAGACATACCCTTTAGTATACGTTACTAGTCCTCTTGGAAAAGTATCAATAACTATTAGTAATTAATCAATTTTGCCGAAAAAGAGTACATAACTGCTTCGTACTTATTAGATACGAACAGCGCACGATACAATCAGAAAACGCGAACGAAAATATCAATAGCTACTAATACCCCAACCATATAAACTATAAACCTAAAAACTAAAATTGCCTATACTATGCTTTACCTCTTGACTACACTGACCATAATAGTAACAATGAAACAAGGTTACACTGCCCATGAGCCCAAAACTACGCCAACGCCTGCTCCAAGTTGGATTGATTGCGGTCATTATTGCCGCTCTGGTGGCTATTTATTTCCTCTTCCCCGGTCTTCGCCCCCCTCCCGGACCTTCCTCCGCGCCGACACCTACCCCCATCCCGACTCCCACTCCCATTCCCCTGCCTCTCGGTCCGCAAACCTACACCATCAGCTCCCAGGGCGGCGGCACCAAGATTACCGAAGCCACTTTTGATCCCCTCGACGCCTTCGTCGGCGACAATCAAATCATCACCGTCAAAGCCAATGACACCGTCGGCATTGCCAGCATCAGCGCCACCTTCATGGGCGACAACGGCAGCAAAATCGCCGTCCCCCTCAAACTCACCACCGGCACCAACAAAGACGGCACCTGGATGGCCAGCTGGCTCGTCAGCCTGCCTCACCTGACCATCTATAGCGCCGCCATCACCGCCGACAACGGCCAGGCTCCCGTTACCATCGACCTCTGGTTCCGCTAAAACTCATGGCTAACCAA
>Ga0209542_10013461_pt1 | contig 14099 bp, 17 predicted proteins | sample RifCSPhighO2_01_FD_184028 | JGI IMG/M metagenome (GOLD analysis project Ga0209542, IMG submission 184028) | Soil microbial communities from Rifle, Colorado - Rifle CSP2_plank highO2_0.1 (SPAdes) (version 2) | ecosystem: Environmental > Terrestrial > Deep subsurface > Rock core/Sediment ...
TGAGGAAGGAACTGGTCTTGAAATTGGCGAAAGGCAAGTTGAATTTTTTAGGAACTTAATTAGGAAACTTAGTGAAGTTGGAATTAAGGTGCCTAAAATGGATTTTGTTAAAGTCAATGGAGAGTATGTTTTGGTTTCTGAATTGTTTTCAAGTAAAGGTGAATCGAAGCTCTGGGAAGGCCATTATCATTATGAAAAATTTGATTATTTAAGTGAAAAAGTTCAAAATCAGTTAATGAATGATTTGGGCAAGCTTGCGGGAAAAGTTGAATCTTTGGGGCATATTCTTTTTTTTGACATGGTTGGCTTTTTTCATGGCAATAACAAAATTGAGTTATTGATTCATGATATTGATAACTTTATTTACAATGAGTTTAAATTTGATTCAAGCAATCCAAGAACTGTAATAAAAGCAAATAATCGTTTAAAGGATCTTGTTGATAAAGCATTGATTGCCGCTGTTCTTCCCGAGGCAAGGAAAGAAGAATTAAGAAAAATTTTTTCTGATGCTCTTGGAAGAAATCCTTGGAGTGAATGAATTTTTTTTAGGCTCTTAAAGCTCTCATTTTCGGCTTTTTTTGTTTTGGCTTAATGACTGCGAATTGGTTTTTTCTTTGTTGTTGAAGTATTTCCATAAATTTATTTATTTCTTGTTTAAGTGCTTCCGGCTCATGGTTTGGGGCTGAGGAAAGCCACTGCATTAATTTTTCTCTTTCTGCAGGAGTTAGCTTTGGAATGCTGGTTCCTTTTTCATTTATTTCTTTAATCATTTCTTCTGGAAGCAGAAAGAATATTCCTGGATGCTTTTTTGCATAGATTCTTTGAAGTTTTTTTTGCTGAAAGTGCTCTAAAAAAGCTTTATGGAGCCCTGCAATAAGCTCTGCTTTTTTATATTTTTTTTCGGCTTCGCTCAGCATTCCAAACCTTAATGATGTTTCTTCAATTAATTTTGCTGCCTTTGCTTCCTTTAAGAAAGGGAAAATGTTTTCTATGAATTTTTTTCCACCAATTTGTTTTAGTGAAGTGCTGAATATTTCAGCTATTGTGGGAGTCGATGCTTCTTTTTGGAAAATTCCTTGTCGTAAAAAAAATTTTATTTCTCCGAGCCCTAACGTTTCTTTATTTCTTGGAATAGCATACGCTAATTGGATTTCTTTTTCTTTGAGTTCCTGCCACATGGCTTTTGCAATAACTTTTAGGGCTTGGTCAAGGATTCCTTTTTTGATTCTCTCGGCTTCTTTTGTTTTGCTTGCATACCTTCTGGTTTGCAGCCAGGTTAAGTATACTTGGATTGCTTCACTGAAATTCATTTCACTTAATTTCTTTATTTTGCTTAAAGCCATGGAATAATTAGTCATTTCATTGATTTATTTTTTTCTCTAAGCAATTTACCTGATTATGTAGATATTTTGTTTTTTTTTAAGGAAATGAAGTCGGTTTAATCCTTTATTTCTTCGAAAACAGTTAAAGTGTTGGTTCTTTCCACTCCTTTGATTTTTCTTATTCCGTCTAATACTAGTCTGTTTAGTTCTTTTACGTTTTTTCCTTTCACATGAATTAAGAAATCGTATTCTCCTGCAATAATGTATGCTCCTTTCACTTGAGGAATTTTAGTTATTTCTTTTACTACGTCCTGCTGGTGAGTGTTGCTTGCAGGGTCATGCCTTATAAGAATGAATGCAGCTACTTCAAATCCAAGTTTTTCTTCATCAACTTCAATACTGAATTTCTTTATTACTCCGCTTGCTTTCAGTTTATTTATTCTGTCAAAAACAGTTGATCTGGGCATTTCAAGCTCTTTAGCCATCTTCTTTAAAGGCATGCTGGAATCAGTCATTAATTTCTCGATTAATTTCCTGTCTTTTTCATCCATAAATTAATTATTTCCGAGAAATCCTTAAAAACATAGCTTTTCACCGGAAATTTAACGGTTTTTTTGTCATTAGAAATATATATGATGACGTCAGTAATATTTCGTAACCGGCCTTCTGGTAGGGTTTGGTAGGCCCTGAAAGAAAAGGTAGGCTCGCAACGGCTTTAATGCTGTTGCGTTTTCTTTTTTTTTGTTTTATTCTTTTTTTTATTTAATTTTTTTGAACAATTAACTTTATTAATTACTTTTTCTTATCTTATTTGAATGAAAAAAACTGTGTCTCGTGCTTTAAGGAAGCCTGCAGGAAACAAATTATCTTTTCCTCTGCGAAATATAGATGATTTTGCTAAAAAGCCAATGCGTTTAGGAATTAAAATTGGTTTGTATCTTGGAGCAATTGTTTTATTTTTATCCGTTGTTTTAAGAAATCAGGGATTTTTTAATGTAATTTATTGGTTTTTGATTTTGTTTGCTCCGTTTTTGGCTGGCTTTATTGTTTTTAAAAAATTTTCGCACCATGCAGGCGACAAATACATTAGTGGAATAGTTGCAGGTTTTTTTGCGAGCTTGTTTTTTTTTGCTGTTCTTTTATGGGGCGGCTTTATTTTAAGGAATCCTTTGCTTAGAATGAATGTTCCTCTGGAAGTGCATTCAACTTTAATTGGAATTTTTTTGCTTCTTCCATTTTTTTTGGCTGCTTTTTTTGGTTTTGTTTTAGGTGCGCTTGGCACCTTTGTTTCTTCCAGAATAAAATAATTATTTCCTTTTTCTAAAATACTTCAATGTGTTTCTAGTTCTTTACAGCAAAGTGATTTTTTTTGAAAGCTTTTTATTCACTTCTGGAATGAAATTTTTCAAACACTTGTATTGCTTTATTTTTTCTTTTCTGCATATTTCCTGCAGTTCTTTGCCAGGGTTTATTGCAAAAAACTTTGCTTTTCCTTCTTTCGCAGCTTCGTAATCAACTGTTGAGTCCCCCAAAAAAATTAATTTTTTTGTATTTTCTCCTGTTTTTTCTGAAAACCATTCTCTTGCCAGTTCAAGTTTTCTTGACTTGAATCCTTTTATTTTTTTCTCGAATTCTCCTGTGAATTCTCCTTTTTTATTAACTTTATAATCAACTCCAAACTCTTTCTCAAAACCCAAGGAAGGAAGTAATTCTTCTATTATCATTGTTGGGGTGAAGCTTATTGCTGCAATTTTAATTCCATTTTCCTTTAGTTTTTCTATTAATAGTTTTGCCCCGTAAAAAAAGCCTTCTCCTCGATTTTTTGCCTGCATTTCAACGAATCTCGTAATATGTTTCCTGAATTCTGCTTCATTTTCTCCTTTTACAATTTTTGCAAATCCCGTGTGAAATGCTTTTGTCCATTCATAATGGCTTATTTTCTTTTGTTTATATTTTTGGGTTTCTCTTATTAAAAATTGCAATAATTCCTTTGCCTTTCTGCCAATATTTTTAGGCACCTTCTCATCTTCTGATAAAAATTGAATGAAATCAAAATGGGAGTCCTGGCTCCGGCCCTTATAGACTGTTCCGTCGACATCAAAAAGCGCAAGTTTTGTTTTATTCATTAATAATTTATTTTGTTTACCTTTTAACTTTGTTTTCTTTTTTATTTTTCTTGCTTGGTTTCTTCAACTAATTGAACTTTTGGTTTAATACCTAATTTTATTAATCTTCTTAATAGGGATTGTATTTGCTGAAGGTGTTTTTTTGAAACAGGTTTTACTTGATAAAAATGAGAATTTATTTGAGCCGAGCCCTTTATGTTTTTCTGTTTTTAATGAATTTGATGTAAGAAAATTTTCTCATTACCCAAGAAAATCAGAATTGTTTGACAGGTTAATGAAAAAATATAATGTGGAAAAAGATAATTTAATTATTGGCTATGGGGCTGAAGATGTTTTAAAGAATCTTTTTTCTCTTTTAATTAAGGAAAAGGATTCTGTCTGCACCCCAAAAGTTTCCTGGCATTACTATGATTTTTTGGCTAAAAATATAGGGGCTAAAGTGCATCACTTTGATTTAATTGAAAAAGATTTTTCTTTTGAGTACAATGTAAATGAAATTATTTCTTCTGTTCAAAAAAATTCCCCAAAGCTTTTGGTTGTTGGCTCTCCAAATAATCCTACTGGAAATTCAATGAGCTTGGATGATTTGGAAAAAATTTTAAGTTCAATTAATCCTAAATCAATTGTTTTGTTTGATAATGTTTATTCTGATTTTTATGAAGAAATTGATTATGACAGGCTTTTGTCTTTCATTAAAAAATATGAAAACTTAATTATTTTGAAAAGCATTTCTAAAAGCTACTGCCTTGCAGGGCTTAGATTTGGTTATGCTCTTTGCAGCCAGCAGGTAAGAAAATTAATTCATTACTTTGATTATTATTTGGGAATTAATCCTTTGATTGAGGAAATGGTTATCGCTGCTTTGAGTTCTGACAGATATTATAAGTCTGTTGCCCAGGAAAGCAGGGTTGTGAGGGATGAATTTATTTCAAAAGTAAATAATCTTCATAGCTTTAAGGCTTTTTCTTCTAATGCCAATTTTGTTTTAGTCAAGCTTCCTGTCAATACAAGTGAAATAATTGATAAGGCTCTCAAAAATAACGGCTTTATAGTGAGATTTTTTCCTAATTTAAAGAATCATTGCAGGATTACAATTGGAACCAGGGAGCAGATGAATGAAGTTTTTGAAGTGTTTTCAAAACTGGATTCAATTTTGTAGTTATTTCTTGAAATGAGACAGGATATCCTGCCTTAATTTGTTTGCTATTGCAGGGTTGTCCATTATTGTAATGTTTACTTCAATTTTTTGCTTCAATATCTGCATTAATTCCTTTAAATTCAAGTCAGAAATGTCTTTTATTTTTGAGTAAAATTCATTTAATTTTTTTACTATTTCAGCTGGGTAGCTTGACTGCATTATGTTGTCTCCGTAAATAAGCAGGTAATTTTCATTTTCTTCTGCTGATCCTTTAATTGCTTTATAAAACAAATTTTTTCCGTTATAGTATTTTGTTGCCCATTTATCTAGATAGGTGTCATTAGTGTTCAGCCAATAATGGTTCATTTTTGATTTCAGTAAGAGGTCAATTAATTGATCTTCATTGTCGAGCTGCCCGAAAACCCACCAGCAGTGTGCTCCGCTCCAAACAAGATTTCTTTCAATTTTTTGATTTTCCGTATTCTCTTCAATCCATTGGTTTTCCAGTTTAACCCAGAATTTGTCTTTATCCAGTAAATTGTCAAAAGTGTAAACCTTTATATTTCCGGCTAACTCTACTTCGGTTCTTGGCTTGGTGGTTTTAAAGTAGTTATGTTCAATTAGTTCTGCAAATTTTTTGTTGTCATTAATCCATTGCTCGCTTAAGGAAAATTTTTTGTTTTTATTTGAAACAACTTTTAGTTCAACCAAGCTGTTTAAACTTTTTCTTATTGCCTGATAGGTTACATCAAAATCATTCTTTTCTTTTATTTTTTGATGGATGTTGGCTATTGAAAGAGGAAATTCTTCACCCAAAATTTTTATTATATGGTCTCTTGAAAATTTTTTTGAACTTTTAGATTCATCCAAGGCTGTTATTTGAATGCTATTCATGGAAGAAATAGCTAAAAAACATTTTTTAAACTTTTAGTTCAATATTAAAAGGTTTTTTTGTCTTTATTTAAGGAAAAAAGTATTAAAAAAAAGAGTTTTTTAAATCAAAAGAAAGAAATCAGCAGCATTTAACCTTTTGTTGAATAAATTTTGAACTTTTTTTTTCTTTTTTTTGAACCGAGTCCTTATTAATGTTTAAAGCGTCAATTATGTATATTATTTTGTTTAAAAATAGAAAATTGGATAGGCTTTCAATTTTGGATGGATTAGAGAGCGCCTATTAGATAGACGCCCTCTGGTAGGCCCTAGAATATCATAAAGGAAGAATTAGTATTTATTTGTATCGTTTAATTTGTTGAATTCTTTTCTATTTCTTAAAGCTTAGGAAAAGATATATTGCTACTGCGAATGCTACAAAGGCTCCTGCAACCATTATTGTATTGTCTATTTGTTCTGTTTCATAGAATATATTTGTTGAATTGCAGTTCTGCTCTGTTATTTGTTCATCCAAGTACACTAATTTACAGCTTACAACGTATTTTCCTGCTTCTCCTGCTATTAAATCCATTTCGAATTCAATTGTTTCGTTTGGATTGATTTTTTCTATTAATCCTATTTTCTGCTTTTCAACCTTTAATCCTTCTGAGTAAACTGGGTATACTGCTATATTTGTGAGAATTTTGTCTGAATTGTTTTTAACTAATATTTTTGCTTTTCCTTTTTCTTTTATCTGCTTTATTTTTTCATCAACTAAAACTATTCCGTTTAATTTTTCTGCTTGTTTTTGAACTTTTATTACTGGCTGATTTGACCTTAATTTAATGGTTTCATCAAATTCATTTTTGAATTCCAGTATTGCTGCAGGCAGTGTTAACTGCGTTTCTTCATTGATGAATATTGAGTATTTTATTAGTTTTTCTCCTGGAAGGTTTCTTTCATAGTTGAATGCCGGAATTGTTCCGCTGAATTCTGTTTCCCCTCCGATTAATTCCACTTTTGGATGCTGTGCACTCCAGTAATTCACATAAACTTCTGCTGGCTTGCTTCCAAAATTCCTTACAGCAATTGTTACATTTATTGGCTTCTTCACGTAAGGAGTGGTTGTTTCAACTACGGAGTAAAAGCTGTCTTCCTTTGAAAAATCCGCTGTTTTGTATACTCCAATGCTTGAATCATTCAGCACTCTCACTATCTGAGTGCTTTCAGTTGTGTTAGCGCAGATAATTATCCTGTTCTCTTCCTTTAATTTTTCATTTGGAATAATTGTTCTCTTCCAGTCATTCAAGAAATCAGTTAATTTTATTTCAAATAATTTTTCATTCTCTGTTGCTGCACTGATTGAGGAATATTTGTCTTTCACTGGAGAGTAGCTTGCATGAACTGAAAGAATGTTCAGTTTTTCTTTCTCTAAATCAGTTTTTTCCCTTAAGAAAACCAAGTCAAAGCACTTGGAGGTATTTGCGTCTGAATTAATGAAATTATCCAATCCATAATCTGCAAAGCTTTTTTCCTTTAAAGTCTCTGCATTTCCTAATGCGTTGAAAAGCAAAACAAAAATCATTATGTAGAAATATTTATGGTGCAAGTTTTTTTCCCCTTAGTTCCTTTACAATATTATCCTCTAACTCTTTTAATCCTTTATTGTTTGCAACTTCAACTACGTTTTTGTAATTCCTTTTAGCGTGCTTTAAGCAGTACTGTATTCCTTCGCTGAACACATTGTCCAGTTTCTTTACTTCATTGTAATTTCTTTCCTCCAGCCTTAGCTCCAATAAATCCGGATTCATTGTAATTACAATGCATAAATCCACTTCGAGCTTCATTTCGCACAATAAATGCCCTTCCAGAATAATGTTTTCAACTCCTTTTAGCTCTTCATTTAATGCTTCTTTCATTTCTTTTATTGGAATTTCTAATTCTCCTTCTTCATTGAATTCCCCTATTCTGTGGGAGAAAGCAAAATTTTTTTCATTTATTATTGGAATTCTGTATTTTTCGCTTAAAATTTTTGCGATAGCTGTTTTTCCTGTTCCGGGAGTGCCGGTTAAAACAATTTTCATACATTTTTTGAATTTGAAAGGAATTAAAAAGTAAATTCTTTAGGATTTCTTTTAAATAATAGTCTAAATTCTTTGAATGCAGAAAACGAAATTTACATTTATGAAGGAGTAGGCCATGCATTCGCAAATCCTTCAGGCTCAAACTATGCCCCTAAAGAAACAATGGATGCATGGATGAAAACAATTGATTTCTTAAACAAGCATTTAAAATGAATTAAACATTTAATCTTTGCTTTGCTTTTTCTATTGCATCTTCTTCTGAAAGTTCAGGGTCTTCTCCCATTAGTCTTTTTGCTTCTTGATTTATTTGTTTTGTTGTTGCTCTAACGTTTACTAATTTGTGTTTTGAACTTGTTACTCTTCTTGCTCCTTTAACCATTCAATCACTTTTATTTATTTGTTTTAAGTTTGATTTAAGCTTTCCTATTTCACCATTTTTCTGTTTTAATTTGTTCTTTTGGCAATACTAACTTTGCTGCCTTTTTCTTAAACTATTTAATTTTGAAGTAATTCTTTAACATATGCTGGAATGTTATATTTATCGTGATTTAATGTCGGAAATGGAATTGAAGCAAATTTTTAGAAAACTTAATGAAATTGATTCAAAGGTTTCAGCACTGCTTGTGAAGGAAATAAAACCCAGTGAGGAAGAGAAAGCTGCAATTAAGCGTGGAGAAAAAGAATTCAAGGAAGGGAAATTCTTGTCTTGGCACGAATTAAAGGCAAAAATGAAGTGACTTTAATGTCATTTACAGTTTTTCTTTCAAAAAGTGCAGAAAAAGGGTTAGCAAGAGCTGATCAAAAGATTAAACTTAGATTGGGGTTGGCAATTGATGAACTTGAATCAAATTCGGTTCCAAGCTCAAGATTTGATGTGGCAAAAATAAAGGGAAGCAAATAAGATTACAGGATTAAAATAATTCCTTATAGAATCCTTTACGAAGTTAATTGGAAAACAAAAGAAATTAAAGTTTATGACGTTGACAAAAGAAAAAGCAGAACATATAAGTAAACATAATTTGAAACTTTTCTGTTTTCACCATTTCTCTGTTTTAACCTGTTCTTTTGGAACTCCGTGCTCTAAAAGCATTTTTTCTAATTGAGAAACCATTTCTTTTGCTCCGCATAAATAAGCTATTTTGTTTTCAAATGTTTTTACATGCTTTTCAATCATTTTTTCGTTAATCCTTTCACAGTAACCTTCCCATTTTGCTTTGTCTTTTTCTTCTATTCTTGTGCATGTGTAAATTACTTCAATGTTTTTTTCTTTGTTTAATTCATCTAATTCTTCTTTGTATAAAATTGTTTCAGGTGTTCTGTTGCTGTAAAATAAATGCACTTTATTCTTTAATTTTTTGTCTTTAATGTATCTCATCATGCATAGCAGGGGAGTGATTCCTGTTCCTCCTGCAATTAAAATCAAGTCATGCTTGTCTGTTTCTTTGAATGTGAAGTGCCCGAATGGCCCCCGAACATTTATTTTGTCTCCTTCTTTTTTTTCAAACAATTTTGAAGTAAATTTTGCTACTTTTTTAATTGTTAATTCTATTTCTTTTTTCTTTAAAGGGCTTGAAGCAATTGAGTAAGCTCTCTTTAAGTTAGGTTCTTCGTCAAACCAAGTCATTACGAACTGCCCTGGAATGAATTCAATTTCTTCCGGCAAAGAAATAGTGTAAGTATTAATTTCATCCGCTTCTTCTTTTACTTTGCTTATCACTGCTTTCATTGTTTTCATTTTACCATCCATAGTATTTTGCCCTGCTGTAGCCGAATGCTTTTAATGCTGAAATTACTCCTCTTGGAATTAATGCGAAGTCATTAATTGTTATGTTTACCCCTACTTTTATTCTGTCCATTAATGGCACTTGGCTTAAATTTTTTGGAAGATAGGAAGCAATTCTGTTTAATTCTTCATTATTGAAAGCATATAATGCATTTTTTCCTTTCAATATTTTTCCGTAATCAGGGAATTCTTTGCTCCATAAATCTTTATATTTTGCTAAAAATTCTTTTGAGTAATTATTCTGTGTTACTGCTTCTTTTGCAACTTCTGCTGCAAACTTTCCTGAAGTTAAACCTAAATGGCTTCCTCCTTCAAATAAAGGGCTGGTGAATCCTGCCGCGTCTCCTGCAAGCATTATTCCTTCTCCGAAAGTGTTAGGTAAAGGCCCTGAAACAGGAATCATTCCTCCAAAGCTTTTCACTTTTTCTCTGTCAGCATAGCCAACTCTTTTCAGGAATTCATCTAAGTAAACTTTTGCTTTGCCTTTCTCGTGAGTAACTAATCCAACATTTGCTCTTCCATTGTTTTTTGGAATCATCCATAAATATCCTTGAGGGGCAAGCTCAGGCCATAAATAGAAATCCAAATAGCCTTCATTCTTTATATCCAGTAACTCGTACTGCATTCCTACAACTGATTCAAATCTTTTTTCATTTAATCCTGTCAACCTTGAAGAAACTGTTGCAACTCCTGATGCATCAATCACTATTTTGCTTTGATAATTTTCATTGTTTTGAGTTTTTAAGTTCCATATTCCATTGCTTCTCTGCATTTCTGTTACTTTTGAATTTAATTTTAATTCTGCTCCTTCTTTCACTGCTTCTTTTGCAATCCATTGCTCCCATTTATGTTTCTCCAATACGTATCCTGGTTCATTAACTAAAACAAATTCATTGTTTGGAAAAATTACTTTTATTCCTTTAACTTTGCATGCAATTACTTCTTCAGGAAGATTTTGGTTGTGCCTCTTAACAGCTAGTTCGCTTAAGCATTCCCCGCAATGCACTGGCTCCCCTATTTTTGGATGCTCTTCAAGAATTAGTGTTTTCAGATTTTGTTTAGCTGAATTTATTGCAGCTGCCCCTCCAGTTGGCCCTGCTCCAATAATTATTACATCATACATTCAAATCACTTTAATTCGCTTATATTGTATGAAGGTTCTTTTTATAAATAATTAATTATTTATTTTCGGATTTTACAAGTCTATTTGGTCTTGCTTATAGCCTTCTCTTAAAAGCAGTTCTTTTGCTTTCTTTGCATGGCTTCCCTGCAGCTCAACTTGAGTTCCATCCACTGATCCGCCGCAAGCTAAATATTTTTTCAGTTCTTTCCCCATTCTTTTGGCTTCTTTCTCTGATTCAAATCCAGTTAAAGTTGTTACAAATTTTCTGAATTTTCTTTGCCTTACGCTTATTTTTATTTTTTGTTTTTCTTTGGAAATTTGTCCAAAATCAGTTATTTCTTTAGGCAAACCAGTTATCTTGTCAATTTCAAAATCAGCCATTTTTTTTTAGTCCCTCTAAAAGTTTTCCTCTAAACTAATATTGCATTGTTTCCATTTAAAAAGCTTTACTTAATTTTCTTCGTAAACCACTTTCAATGGCTTTATGTTTACTTTTTTTTCTCCTTTCATTACTTTTCCCAGAGTAAATGCCTTTATTCCGTGTTTTTCAGCAATTGAAATTATTTTTTCCTCGCTTTCTTTTGGAGCTATAACAGTGTATCCGATTCCCATATTCCATGTATAGTATGCTTCTCTGTCATTTATTCCTGTGATTTCCTGCAAATAAGAAAACAATTCACTTTTCTCTGGCACAAAATCAATTTCATATGAAAAGGTTTTTTTTGCTCTCATTATTTTCATCCATCCATGGCCTGTAATTCCGCTTAAATAATTTATTTGGGTTTCATTCAGCATTTCAATTACTGCCCTGGTGTAAAGAGTGGTTGGAGTTAAAATTTCTTCTCCTAAAATTTTTCCTGATGGAAGTTCAGTGAAATATCCTTTAGGCAATGATTCAACTGTTTTTCTGATTAAAGAAATTCCGTTTGCATGCACTCCACTGCTTTCCAATCCAATAATTGCATCTCCTTCTTTTAAATTCTGCCCGAAAGTTAAATTTTTTTTAGGCTTAATTATTCCCACACTTGCTCCGGCCAAGTCAATTGTTTGCTCATTAATTATTCCTTTCAATGTAGGTGTTTCTCCGCAGGGAATGGCCATTCCAATTTCTTCTGCTGCTCTCTTAAAGCCTTCCAATAAGTATTTGTTTCTTTCCTTGTTTTCAAACCAGTCGCTGTTCCCTGAACTGATTATGTCTCCGAAAGCAATTGCATCCGCTCCAATTGAAAGCAAGTCATTTGTGCTCATTGCAACTGTATCTATTCCAGCTGACTCATAGTATTTGAATCCTTTTCCTCTTTCATCTTTGCTCATTGCATCTGCAATCAAGTTCTTTGTTCCAAGGCCTTCAACATTGAATGCTAAATAGAAATCTTGTTCAGGGAAATCAATTGCAATTGCGCTTTCTCCAAGTGTTTCTGGAACAATTCTTAATCCGAGCCTTGAAGGAAACTCAATTGAATCAGAAAATTTTTCAATAGCTGTTCTCTTAAAAGGATCAAGTTTTTCATAGTTAACTATTTCGTGATACTTCATGCAATAATTTAAATAGTAAAATTATTTAAAGCTCTTCAATCTATTTATTTTTATGTATCAAGCATCGGGCACAGGTGTTGTGAAGCTTAATCTTCTTCCTCCTGATTTTTTTAGGCAGTTATTTTTAGTAAAAAACATTGATGGCTTAAGGGAATTAATTGTTGGAAATTCTTCATTATTTTTGTCTTTGATTGAAAGTGAAGGTGTTCCCCAGTCTTCAAGGAGATTTATTTTTGAGTTTTTAAAGAAAGCGAGAACAGGTAAAGACTTTAACAGGAATTTGGCTTTAAGGGTTATTCCTTTGCTCTACAGCATGTGTACTAGGGCTGGAGGCAATTCACAAATTAAATGGAGTGTTTTCAGGAAAGTTGCTGAAAGAGAACTTGCTTTTTCTGAGCCAAGGGAACTTAGTAAATATGCTGATTATTCTTTGGATTCAAGGCATTTGCTTTTAGGTGAAGCCTTATTTAATTTGTTGAATGAAAGTGGTTCAAAAGTTTTACAGGAATTAAGTGGAGTTCTTCTGCAAGGGGAAAGAATTCCTTGGGCTAGAGTTGATTACAGGCTTGCAGAGCCAATTGATGGAAAGCATGTTTTTGCAATTGTTGATGTTGGAATGGGGAGTGTTGGAGCTTTTGAAAAAGATATGATTGCTGGCATGCATGGAGTTGAATCCAATATTGCTGGAAGATTAACTGAAGCTGTTTTGCATTATCATTATCAAAGAACAAAAGCTCTACCTGAAAAAGTGGTTATTGCGTTGGATAAAAGTTATTTTGATGAGCATGGAACTCTTATGAGAAGTGGCGAAGATTTATTTGGTTTAAGGGAGATTATCAGAAAAGAAGTAGGCCATGAAAATGTTTTTTTTGTTTCCTATGAAAGCATTAAAGCAAATGATTCAGAGGTTTTTTTTGTTTCAAAGGACAACAAAAAAGTTTCTTTGGGCAATAAAGATTTAATGTTTGTTTATAATCCTAACAAGCTATTGTCTCCTGGCTTGGATGAAAAACTTGAAAGGCATTTAACTGTTGTTGGAGGAAAACGTTTTGCCGCTATTTCAGATAAAAGCAGAAATAGTCCTTTGCTTTTAGCTTCAAAAACTGAATCTGGAGGAGGAAGAGTTATTGTTCCTGAAAGAGGTCCAATAATTGAGATTGGTGGAACTGATGAATTGCAGATTGCAAAACAATTAAGTGGAGTTAGTGAAAGAATTCCTGGAAGAGGAGTTGTTGTAAAGCTTCCTCTTCCAATTGAAAGAGAGCAAGGAATGTCTTTTCCAAGCGCTTTATTTTTTAATCCTGAAAGTGAAATCCAATTAGGGGCAGTAGCTAAAACAATCAAAAAATATATTGGAGGTGGAGCTGGTTTATTTTCAACTGAGGAATTAATTAAGCCTGGTAATCCTCCAATTGAAATAAGGCTTTATTTTGGCGGAAAAGAGTTAAAGGATTTGCCTGAAATTAAAAGAAGAAAGCCAATGCCTAGAAGGAAAGAACCTCCAAGAAATAAAAGGGAGAGGCGTGGAAGATGAAGTTAAAGGAAGTTAAAGTAATTGTTTTTGATTTTAACAGAACTTTGTTTGACCCAGATTCAAGCAAATTAATTGAAGGCGCTTTAATTGTTTTAGATTTTTTTTTCAAGAAATTTGATTTAGTGCTTTACAGCAAGAAAGGAGAAGGCAGAGAATCCTTAATTTTTGATTTAGGTTTAAATAAATTTTTTAAAAAAATTATTTCTGTTGAAAGCAAGTCTGCTGATGATTTAATCCAATTAACAAATGAATGGAATTTAAAGCCTGAAAATTTTTTGATTATTGGTGATAGAATTAAAAGCGAAATCACTGCTGGAAAGAAAGCTGGCTTTAAAACTGTTTGGTTTAAGCAGGGAAAATTTGCTTTTGAAGAGCCTTCTTCTCCTGAAGAATTCCCTGACTTTATTTTAAGTGATTTAAGAAATTTAATCAATTTATTTGATTGAATTGTTTTTTCTTTTTTTTGAACCGATTAATTTAAATTTCGTTTTTTATTACTTAGAGTGTGAAATACAGGTTTGAAAATGATTCTTTGGGCCCGAAAAAAGTGCCTTCAGATGCATACAGAGGAATTTTTACTGAA
>Ga0209542_10013463_pt1 | contig 14098 bp, 12 predicted proteins | sample RifCSPhighO2_01_FD_184028 | JGI IMG/M metagenome (GOLD analysis project Ga0209542, IMG submission 184028) | Soil microbial communities from Rifle, Colorado - Rifle CSP2_plank highO2_0.1 (SPAdes) (version 2) | ecosystem: Environmental > Terrestrial > Deep subsurface > Rock core/Sediment ...
CCTCTTTGGCGACCTTCTTGTTTTGGATCAGGCCGACTGGTTCTCGCTTTTTAGAAATCTCGGTGGTTGCGGTTTCCGCCAGCATGTTGAGCACTAACTCGAGGTTGGTCATGTTATCTCTTAGACTTTCTTTTTTTAGTCCTTTGAGATTTTTATATTGTTTCGTCGTCAACCCGGCCCAAGCCAGAGATATCTCATCTGTCAAAATGGCAAACTCCAGCCCCTCTTTGACGCCGCGGTTTTCCCACTCGTCAGTCAGGTCTTTGCGAATCTCGATACTTTTGAGCCGCTGGTTGATCCATTCCCGGCTGTATCCTTTTTGAAGGTAAGTTTTTAGAGCTCGGTTGATGGCGAGTTCGGGATCGGCGGTTTCCTCGAGTCGTTCATAACCGACACGAGCAAGCCAGAGCTTGAAAGGTTCGGCTTTGGGGGACGGAATAGATTGAACAATACGAAGCATAACTTGGGTATCTGCGGTATCAGTCAGGCGCATTTTGCCGTCAAATAGCCAGCATTTTCAACCGGTGACATTTTGTCACCACTTCGCTTCCTTCCAGTCGAAGTCTTTCTGCCAATTTGTTCCAATATTTACGAGCCCTCACAAAATCAGTTTGGTTTGTCAGCACTCCAATAACGTCGACAACAGAGAAATACCACAACTCTTTTTCGTTATCCCAGTGTCGGCGAATCTGGCTTCCCTGGAAAATAGCGATTTTCGGCTTTAGCATACTCAATTAAGTATATCAAAACCCGAAGGTGCAATTGGAATTTGCCTTATAGGCAACCTACGAGGATGATCCTTGAAGGTTTACTTGAGACTGGCGAGTGTGGCCTTGGTTTTGGCGTCCTTGAGTGTCTTGCCGGTAGTGCCGGAAGTTAGGTGATCGGCGATAACTTCGTTCCAGACAGCGTCGGCGATGTCGCCGGCTGAGGCGCCGCCGGCAGGGGTTTCAATATAGGTATCGGTGCCCAGGTCGCGGGTATTGGCGGTCGTGTTGTTGGTAATGGTGTTTTCCCCGCGGACCATGGTTCGGAGTACCCCGGAGGCAACATCGACACCATAGGCGGTGTTTTTGTAAATGAGATTACTCTCGATGATATTGTCGGAAATAGTGGTGCCGGAAAGGACGATGCCATTTTGGTTGGCGCTAATGATGCATTTGCTGATGAGAGCTTGACTGGTGGAGTTACCTAAGTTTATGCCGTCGCCAGTTCCCGAACCACCGCAATTTTCTAAAACAGAAGTCGAAAGGCGAAAACGGGCGGAAGAAGTGACGGCAATGCCGTGGCTGCGAGCGGCGCCGATCCAGCAGTCGCGGATGAGAACGTTGTCCCCGTCCACGGTAATAGCGTTTTGGGTTCCGGTGGCGGCGGTTTCGAGGTAGAAACCGGAAACTTCGACATTGTTGGCGGCGATGGTGATGGTCGGGGTAGTGGTGGTGGTAGGAATGAGTTTGGCATTGATGCCGGGTCCGTGGAGTTTGAGATTGGCGGTGGTGATATTGGGCTTTTCGGTGATGGTCACCGAGCCGGAGGTGTGCGAGCTGACACAGAAGATGGTGTCGCCGGCGCCGGCGGTGGTGAGGGTTTGGGCCTTGGCAAAAGTGAGAACGGCCAGGGTGGCGGTAGTGCCGTCATTGGTGTCGAGGCCCGAGGTGGGATTCCAGTAGATGAAACTGCCGACGGACTTTTGTCTACCCAAAAGGGAGGAAATAAGATAGAGAAGGTGGTCGTCGGAGGGGGGAGTGGCGATAGTGGCGGAAGATGACTGGGAAATGACCACCTGGGTGTAGGCGGTAGGGTAGATTGGGGTCATGGAGGCGCCGGCTAAGTCTAAGGCCACCAGGTTGCCTCCGGAGATGACACAGATAACTTCGGGGGGGTTGTCGGTACCGTCGCGGGCCTGGAAGGAGACCTTGGCGTTCTGTAGCTCGGCAGTAATTCCCACCTGGATACCGCCACCCAGGGCTTGTTTGCCAAAGGTTTTGACCAAAACAGGATAAGTGAGGTTGCTTGGTTCGTCTTCCCAGTCCTTGATTTGGTCGGTGAGGCTTTGAATAGTGATTTCGGTTTGGGGAGCCAGGACTTCAATTACCCGGGGACTCAAATAGGGATAAACTCGGATGGCCATACTTCGATTATAATTCAATAAGTTATGAAGCAGCAGCAGGCAAAAGTTTACTATCAGGCGGGGAATGATTTTCTGAAAAAAAGAAATTACCTGAAGGCGATAAAGAGCTACAAAGATGCGATCAAACTCTATTCGGGGTACTTCAAGGCTTATTGCAATCTGGGGGTAACCTACAAAAACGCGGGGCTTTTTCGGGAGGCCGAGGAGACCTATGAGAAGGCGCTAAAACTAAAGCCAAATAGCGGGGTGATTTTTAACAATCTAGGCAATGTCTATATGGTCACGAACAGACTTGCCGAAGCAAAGTTGTTTTATCAGAAAGCGATTGGAATTTATCGTGAGTACAAGGAGGCGTGGTACAACCTGGGTCAGGTCTACTATTTCACCGGGGAGACGGAAAAAGCAGTCGAAACGAGGGTGATGCTGGAAAAGCTCCGACAAATAGTTCGAACTAAAGGGTGTTGATGAAGGCTTTCCGCAATTTGGTCATGGATTTTCCGTTTAATATACATAAATGGGGGATTTGTCAATAGATCCGTAAGGTGACATGACATTCGTTACACTTCTGTCATCGCGAGGAGGCGAAAGCCGACGTGGCGATCTATTTATATGGATTGCCGCGGTCGCCTGAGGCGACCTCGCAATGACGGAGGGGCGTCATCGCGAGGAATTTCTTGAGGTTTTTACCCACTCAGTTTATGTAAAGACGGTGTCTTCAGTTCTAATGATAGATTGGGTTAGGCCAGTATTGTTAATAGTACCGGTAGTTTTGAAGGGGACAATTTGGGTTGATTGGGCGACGTCGACGTTTCTGGCTTCGATAACCACTTCCCGGTCGGCGACGTAGGTGAGGGTGACGACTTCTGATCCAGGAGTACCATCAGTACCTGTGTCTTCCCTAAAGTCCATATATGGGACAAAGAAAGTGTCGCTGCCGTCATAGGTGACAACGAGAGATAACATTTCGAATGTGTCGGCGGTGACGGTTTCGTCCCATCCGGCAGTGATCCCAGCATTGAATAGAGTGGTGATGATCTGGGTTTCGGAAGAAACGATTGTGACATAAGCCCAGCCACCTTCGTTATTGGTGCGGCGAATAATATCGCCAATTTTGATTCCCCAAGTCGAGAAGGTAGCGGCGGAGGCCACAAGAGTTTGACTATCTGAGCCGGCAGTAGCGGTTCCAGTTCTTTCAGTGGGCAAGACGAGTTGACCGTCGTTGCTGCCAGTGCCGCTAGTGTTATTAAAAGATGCATATCGATAGCGGTGTTCTTCACTGGCTGAAGTATCGACGACAATGAAAGTACCTGAGGTGGGCGTGTCGTTGGGGAAGGTAACGGTATCGACACAGTTCATGACAGAACCGCTTTGGATGTTGGTGGTGGCATGGCTGGTATATTGGGCTTTGTTGGGAAGAGTAGTCGAGCCGCTTTCGAGGTAGACTGCGACTCGGTCGCCGACTCTGGTGTTGCTGATCGTCAGGTTAATGGAGGTAAACGGTTCGCGCAGGGTGCCGACCCAGGTGGGGGTGGTGCCGGCGTCGGTAAACTTGATGTTGTTATTGTCAGCACTGCGCATTCCCTGAAGCCAGACACCTTGGGCGCCGAAGAAAGTGGTACCGGCGAGAGTTCCAAATGGGGCGGTTTTGGTAGCAGAATAGGCAGCGACATCAACTGCTTTGATGTACTCTTCAGCCGCTTTTTGAGTTATGGCGGTACCATCGCTGGTATAGATGACCCTAGAGGAACTGCTTTGGCCATCACGGAGGTAGTATTGGAGATAGCCGTAAATATCAGAAAGACTTCTGCCGGTTTCGTAAATTGAGCCGCCTTCGACGAAGACGGTATATTGGGCGCCGGTTGACTGAAGTGAGAATTCAAAGTTTTGACTGTTGTCATCGGTGAGGCCGGAGTCGCAGTCGACGGTGCCGCCGGATAGTTGAAAAGTGAAAACGTCGGCCGCATCAGGTTCGTTGGCAGAATCGATATTACCCAACATCATTGAAGTGGGGGCGGACAAACTATTGGCCCAGATCAAGATGCCGGATTGGGCCCCGACGTTGTAGGTAAATTTCTCGCCAAAGATCAGGTTAGAGCCGCCTACTTTGTTCGACGTGGTGACCATGCCGTTCATATGGGCGACGGTAACGTCATTGTAGCCGGAAATTACTGTGGTGGAGGCGGCGTCAAGGACTATTGATCCCGTTGTGGCGCCAGTAACGGTTTCCCCATTGCTGAAGTTTTTGTAGTAGGCGTCGCGGTTGGTACCGGTGACACCGGTAGGATCGTCTTGGGCGACGACTTTTTTGGCAGTAGCGTCAACTCCCCTTTGGAGTCTCTTGGCTCCCGAGGTGCCGCCAGTTAAGACCTGACCGGGAGTGCTTGGGGCAGTTCCTGTCGTCCAAGAAATATAAGTATCCCCTGGAACGCCATTGGCTAAAGCCTCTTGGACGGTGCCAACAAAAATGGGGTCGTTATCAGCAATAACACCCCTTAAACCTCTCAAGGTTATAACCCCGGTGGCATTTCCAGAAAATTCGGTGACGGCGGTCACCTCGGCGTACCAGGTAGGGGGGGTACCGGAGCCGGTACTGGTATTCTGAATAACGTCGTCTACGGAGAAAGAACCAGCATCTGAGGCGTCATAAAGAAGGTAATATTCACCTTTGGTGATGTTGACCTCGTCGGCTGAAGTTTCGGTAGCGATGGGGGTTCTACCGGAGGTGTTTAGCGTGGATTCAACGAAAGTGAAGGTATCTCCAGTTTGTCGAACAAAGGTTTTTATATTGCCGGAGTCGATGAGAGTGCCGCCAAGTTTGACCGGGATGAGGATATCGATAGAACCGCGGTCCCAGTTGGTAAAGGCGGACCACTCAGCGATGCGGACCCTGACGTTGTAGCCACCACCCGTGACCGGGTGCCTCTGGTAGACATATACCTGTGGGCTGACGTCGGATGGGAAGGAGGCAATGGTGAAGAGGTTGTGATAGATTTCGTCTCCGCTTTTGCTGCCATCTGCATCGACCGTGCCTGCACCAGGCCCAGCGCCGGTGGTAGCAATTGCCGAGCTAGCACCGATTGCAGCCGGGGTACCGCGGGTATCTCTGACCCAAATGCGGGCGCGATTTGCAGTGGGATAGTCGTTTTTGACTGACAATAGGGGGCCGACGGCGACGGCATCGTCGGTGACTTCAGCATCCCAGTCTGAAGAAGCGCCGGTAGTGAAATCGGTAGTTGCGGTAAGGTCCACCATGTAGACTGGGTCGGCAACTGTAGCATAGCCTGAAGTATCAATACCACCGCCGGTGAGGTACTGAAGGATGTTGCTGCCGTCGCCATTATCCAGGAACCAACCATTGACCATGGTGAACGAAGTGGGTGTGTTGAACCGGATCGGGGTCTGGTAGGTAAGGTAGCCAGGTTCGTCGAAAGTGTCCATCAGGTAGGAATAGAAGGCGACGGCGGAGTAGACGGTGGTGCCTGAAGTATGGCGGATGACCTTGGTCTTCGGGTAGATGGTAAAATCGTTTTGGATGGCCATAGTTTTAGTCTAGTCCTTTCACTGTAACATCTGGATTGAGCCTTTTGAAGTCCTTGATGGTCATAAAGTCCTTCCAGGTTCGGTTTTTTCCGACGACTGTGTACTCGACGTAACGATTGGTGCGCATTTTGCCGTTTTTGTCGTATTCGTCATGGGCAATGACTTTCAGGTCTTCTACCTCTCTGGCGGCATTGGAATGTAAGTTGTAGATGGTCATACGTCGATATCGTCGTTAAGGTTCTTCTTTTTGGCCGCTTGAACCTTTTCTCTTAGGGAATTTTTGAGGAGCTTCTTCTTCGGGGGGTGGGGCTGGGTAACTGCTTCGATAACATCCTTTATTGCCTCTTTGAGTGGTGCTCCTTTGGGTTCAATCCAGACAGCCCTTTCGAATGAGACAAGAGATTTGTTTAGCTCCTCGCCAAAGTCAACAATTGCCCCAACCTGGTGGTCGTAATAAGGGTAGTGGGTGAGTTTTATTTTCATGGACTTCAATGTTAAATATGAATGATTATTTTTTGAATTGCAAGTAGGGTGTTTTTAAGCGGCGACGGTGTCGACGGTCAAGACTACCGTTCCGGAGTAGCCGCTGGCAGTAATGGTCCCCGAAGTGGTGAGGGGTATGTATTTGGTCGCTCCGGTATTGGAACGAACCCTGATGGCCACCGGGAGGTTAACTCCATAGGCACTGTAGTTGTAGGTGGTCGAGATAACGCCGCTGGCATTGGTTTGGCCGTTGGAGATGGGGATGTCAACTAAGTCGTTATTGTCGGTATAGGCGATGGCTAGGCGGTGGAAGCTATAAGTATTGCCAGTAGCCCAAGTATTAGTTGCGCCCCCCTGAAGCGCTGAAGTGGTCAGTTCAGTTGCGCTCACTATCTCATCTACCACCGCCCAGGCACCAGTATCGGTCGTATTGCGAATCGTGTCACCCTCTTGGATATTTACGGTTGTAAAATTCCCAGCGGAATCTATTAGGGTGGTAGTGTTGCCTCCCGCATCTGCTGTTCCGGTGACCTCGGCGTTCAGAGTAAAAGTTTTCGTGGCCGAGGCCCAGCTAGCATAACGATATTCTTGTTTGGTGTTGGAGCTGGCGTCCCAGACGTGCAGCCAGCCAACTTGGGGAAGGTCGGCATCAATTACCTCATTGACAATGAAGTCGGCATCGCCGGCGCTGTTTCCGGCGTCAGAGGAGTAGTTCCACGACTTTCCTGCGGCTGATTTTTGGAAATATACCTGGACGGCTTGGATGGGGTTGGTGGATTCGTCAACCACGGTAAGGGCCACTGTCACTGACAGGATGACATTGGTTGACGAGCCTGCGCCGTTTCTAATGCTTGGCGTGTTGCCCCCGCTGGTTATGTTGATTGTAATCGCGCCGGCAGAGTCGTTGAAAATGGCGGCCCCAAGACTATTAATGTAGTGGGTTTCGGAACCGGTTGAGGTCAAGGGAGTTATGTTAGTGTTGTTGGTTGCATCAAGGGCAGTGGGATGAAAAGAGATTGTGCTGCTTGTAACATTGCGGACATAATAAGTCGTCGCGTCGGTTAGCCCCATATTGACAGCCCCACCCTGTTTCATGTAAATAATGGGGTCTCCCGTTGTATAACCGTGCCCGGTTTTGGTTACAACATCGGTTGTGGCATTGACATCATTAGTCGTATGAAAGCCAAAGACAGTAGGGCCAAAACTAGTGAAAGTATTACCGGTAAAGGCAAAGGGCGAGCCGGTGGTTGAAGTAATGCGGATGGCGTGGCCGGTGGTTGAAGAGCCGGTAAATGTATTGCTGGCAAAAATTACCGGTGAGGCCACCGAAGCCCACCTGTTGCCGGCTGTTACCCCCGTAACATTGATCGTAGAACCGCTAATAACGGTTGAGCTGTTTGTCGTTAGGGTGTCGTTTTCCGCCGGCACTACCTTAATGGTTGAATTAGTTATCGTAGATCCAGTCGCATCAATAGACTTACATGAGGAGAATGTCATCAGATTAAAGGTTGTTACATTCTTTAGAGTAACCTTTGCATTAATGACAGATGTTCCGGAGAAGTCCCAGGTTGCAGACGCACTGGCGGTCGCCGTGAATTCAAATCGCCATGAAGAATCCGACGAGATAACTGAGTTTATTATCTTACAAACATCACCAGCGCGGGCATCAAAGATTAGTCCAAGGTAGTCTGCGTCTACGTGCATGGTGCAATACGCTTCAGAGGCGAACGCGTTGGGCTCTGTCGTCAGCCGGGGGAATGTTAAAAGTAAAGCATCCAGGCTAAGAAAAAGTGCGTTACCGCCGCCAAACTGAATCGGCAGAACACAGACGCCGGTCCGGATCAGGGGAATTGGGTAATAATAGTCAACCTTAAATGTGTTTAGAAATTCTGCATTAGTGATTGGAGTTCCAGAGGTGCCGCCGCTCAACTTCGGAACCCCGTAGGCAACAAGCTGATTGAAGTAGTCAGCGCCGACTCCACGAATCTGGTTCTGTGCCGGACCGGCCCTGGAAATCTCCGTAAGCGCAGTGTTACCCATGCTATAAGTTTGGGTTGCAGCATCCCATTGAAGAACAAATACATTGCGTTCGTTCTGATAAGTGTCGCTCGCCTGATACGCGCCCACGTAGTAGAACCGCTGACGGTAGGAGGCGTCCGTGAGGTAGAAAGCAATGCCGGCCAACTCACTTCGCGTACCCGTGTCAACATAGTCCCGTGCCGTACCGAAGGTATACGTCCCAATGATTAGTTTACCTGTTGGAGTATAAGGCGCGATTCCGGTGCCCAAGGTTCTGAATGTCCCGGCAGGCCCGGAAACTGTAGCCGAGTGAATTGCAGGAGTAGAGCTATACGAGTTATGAAATGGATTTCCACCGGAGTCGGCCAGTGCCGCTGCTGCATCATAAGTGCCAATACCTTCACTGGGCATGATCCAGCTTAGAATTGGGTTGGTAGTTGGCGCCGTGGTGGAGCGGATTCTCATCCAGTATCCTGTCACACTGTTTAGTGTTGAAGATTTCCATAGACCGATGATCTTACGATGTGCGGCAGGAGTTAGGTAGAGCGAAGTTACGGTTCCGACTACGTACGAATGGTCAATTTTATTTGTTAGTGTTGTGGTGACCCAATACTTCCAACAGATAAGTGAGGTAGATACTGTGTCCAAACTTGTCCAAGTCGAACCGTTTAAGACCTCGACTACGAAAACACCACCTACGCCCGTAGTGCTACACAAAAGAGAGATAGACGGAAATGGGGTGTTCATGCAAAACGCGATGTAGTCGTTTACCGCTGTCGTATTTGTACTATCAAATAGAGTTAGATCAGCGGTTGCGGCGTTGTTGGCAGCGGTAGTCACATCATAAAATGTGGTTAGCGAGTCGTCGTAGTGGAATACTTTCGTTGACTGTTTCAGACCCATCGCGGGCATGTTGGTGTAAAGTGTTGTATTCGTGGCATTGTTTACCTCACCACGGACAGAAGCCGTAATACCACGGAATGGCGACAGCATAGCAGAGTGAGTCTTGTCTAGATAGGCAGGGAGATACACAGGGGTGGCTGCATCACGGATGGCAACGGTAAAAGACACCGAGTTTTGCACTGTGGAAGCGTGGTCCTCCGTATAGAAATCCCATGTTCCGGATGCGCCCGTGGCCACCTGGGGAAGCATTCCAATACCCAGACCAATAGCGCCTGTGTCGTGTGCGCTTATTGTTCTGATGCCGGGGAATGGAGAAGGCGTAGATAGTGAGTTGAACATCGTCCAAAATACCAGCGCATTCGCATTAACTACGTCTACTGACGCCGCTTGGAACGGCGTTGCTGTGCCAGGATTGGCTCCGATAGTAATGCCGTTGCCATTGCTTACATCAATCGGCGTACTGGCATGTGCGCCCTCGATGTTTATCATCGTCGCCACCCAGGTGGTTGTCGTTGTTGTCGTCGCGATGGTGATTGTTTCTGCAGCGCTGGCTGCAATCTTGTAAAACCAACCAGCCCTACAAGCAGAGGTAGTCGTTCCGCCGGAAACGCTTTGTCCCCCTATTGTCCAACCCGTTGCTGATAGGGCATTAGCAACACCATCACAAACGGCAAATACCAATAGGAAATCACCGCTTACATGTTCAGGCAGCGGCGGGTCGATAGAAAGTGTAGCCACTGTCTCCACGAACTCTGTGATTCCTTTTATTCTAGCCATATTAATTCAGTCTAGGGTGTTTTGCCAAAAATCTCAAGCCAAATTTCCCATTCCTTAGCTCTTTTTTTCCAGGTGTAGCGGGTTCTTCATCGCTGGACTTGGCAAACGAAATCAGTGAGCCGCTAACGGGAAGGGGCGATGAATTTTGGCTATTTCCATTATCGGTCAAAGAAGTTTGGCGGGGGAGGGATAGTGTTTTCCGGGAGAGGGATCTGGATAAATGGTTAATATACGGAAGTTATCCCGGAGTATGGAGTCTGGAATCCAATGAAGAAAAATCAGTAAAGATAAAACAACTGGCGGCAAATTATTTATATAAGGACGTTCTGAAATTTAACGAGATAAAGAATTCGGAGATTGTCTTAAGATTATTGCAGGCTCTGGCTTTGCAAATAGGTAATGAAGTATCGTTTAATGAATTGGCCGGCACTGTTGGGGTGAGCAAACAAACAGTGGCTTCGTATATCGACTTGTTGGAAAAAGTCTTCGTAATTTTTAGTTTGAGGCCCTATTCGGGCAACCTTCGGCGGGCCTTAAACAAAAAAAGAAAAATATACTTTTTGGATGTTGGCATCAGAAATGCCATAATCAACAATCAAAATCCGATGGCGATTCGGGACGATGTAGGTAAGTTGTGGGAAAACTTTGTAGTGGCCGAGAAATATAAATGCCAGCTGGGATTGGGCTATAAGACGAACCTGTATTTTTGGAGAACGTATGAAGGACAAGAAGTCGATTTGGTGGAAGAAAAGGGAGGAAAATTGTTTGGTGTGGAAATTAAATATAAGCAAAAAAAGAGAAAGCAACCAAAGGATTGGGGAAAATATAATAACTCAAGCTGGAGCCAAGTGGATGGAAGTAATTTTTGGGAGTTTATCCAGCGTGCCTAGTCGTTGGTTTGCGGAGAGGAGGTTTGATCAATCACTTGGGGCGCTTTTTTGCGGCTGAGTTTTTCGTGGGTTTTGTGGGCCAGGCCGAGTTACTTGATCTGTTGAATAGATAATGAGGGTATTGGGCCGGTGAAGTCAATTTGTCTTTGGATGAGCCCCGTCAGCTCTGGTATTAATTTGGTTTTGGCGTTTACGGTTCCCTTCGGTGTTCTGGTGATTGTAATGTCATCGCGAGCGTCCACCAGCTGGCGGATCGCGTGGCGATCCATATAGATTGCTTCGTCGTCGTGAGTACACTCCTCGCAATGACGAGGGTAGACTGCCACTCCGTCAACTGGCGGATCGCAATGACGGATGTGGGGTTGTTTAATCCAGGTGTGGTAAACCGATATGGGGGGCGTCACGAATGACGATGGGTTGTGTATAATTGACGGGTATGGATAAGATGAGCAGAAGCGTGAAAGATGTTTTGGTGAGGTACGGGGCGGTGAAAATCGCTATTTTTGGTTCTGAAGCTAGGGGGGAGGCGGGGCCGGACAGCGATGTTGATATCTTGGTAGAGTTTGACAAGAAAAAAAAACTAAGTCTTTTCGATTTGGCTGCGGCGCAGAGTGAGTTGGAGAGAGAAATTGGAAGAAAGGTGGATTTGGTCACGAAAGTCAATAAATTCGTCCAAGCATATATTAGGAATGATTTGATACAAATACTGTGATCGATAGAGACCGCGTCTATTTAAGACAGATGTTAGAAGCGATAGAACAGGCTCTGGGATATATTCGGGGGAAGGACCTCTCCGATTTTCAGTCGGACCAAATGTTGCAGGACGCTGTAGTGAGAAAAATTGAAGTTGTCGGTGAAGCGGCCAAGCGATTGAGTGCGTTTTTTGTCGAACAGCATTCGGATCTGCCCTTGATTGAGGCAATATCAATCAGAAACAAGCTGATCCACGAGTATGACGACATTGATCCGAAAATCGTTTGGGATACCGTGAAGGAAGATTTGCCAAAACTGGCCAAGTCGGCCAGAAAATTGATAGATTAAGCGCGTTCCTAAAGGCGTTGACGGAGTTTTGCTAACTCGTGAACGGTTACGTAGATTTGGGGTAGTGGTCTGACTAGTCGGTGGGGGGAGAGGCCTCTACTTCTGGGGGCGCTTTTTTGCGGCTGAGTTTTTCTTTGGTCTTATGGGCGAGGCCGAGGAGGATTTGGAGGGCGGCGGGCAGGAGGAGAGCCAGGCCGGCAAGCGAGAGCGAGAGCGACCACTCGAGGGGGATGACCTGGGCCCTGGTAGCGACCTCCTGGATGGCGTAAAGCTGGGCCAGGCCGGCGACGACGAGCAGGGTGACGCCTTTCGCGGAATGATGGCCGGAGAGGAGGGAGAAGAGCCAAACGGGAGCCAGGAAGAGGGCCACGGCGCGGATAATAATAATGGCGGTGGTGAAGGGGTAGCGGGCCAGGAGCGCCGGCTTGAGGTAGTCGTAAGGAGTAGCCAGGTTGAGGTTCAGGGGATTGACGACCGCTTCAAGGACATAAGCCAGGAGGAAGAGGCCGGCGATGAAGATGAAGATGTACTCCTTTTTCATAAGTCCAATTCTATACTAAAAAATGTTGAAAAGTCTGCCGGGTCAAACGACTTGCAGTTTGGAAATTAAGGACTCAATTCCTCCAGCTTTATTTTTTCATTCATATTTGAATTGTATTATTTAGCGAAACCTGTTTAAATTTATCAGTGACCTTCATAAAATCAATCAAATCGACACGGTAGGGAAGATCCGATTCTTCTAAGTCATTTTTTATTGAGATATACTCTCTCGGAGTTAATGGTATCGGCCCAATTATTCCTAGATCAATATCACTAAATTTACGGTTTTTACCGGTGACATGAGAACCGAAAATAAAAGCTTTGTACGACTCGTCAGGTAAATATTTGCGAACGGTCTGTTTAAGCAATTCAGTTGTTTTTAGGTCAAGCATATAAGGAAATTATAACATTTGGCATAAAGGGAGGTTTAAGACGGAGTGTTCTCGTGGCGGAGTTGTTTTTGCAAATAGAAGAAGGTGGCAAGCGAAGCGAGGAGGCCGCTGACGATAATGATGAAGGAAGGGGGAGCCCATTTAGGATCGGTGATAAATTTTTTGGGGATACCAGTAACGATTTCCCAACGACGGTTGGCAAAGGAAAGGGTTTGTTTGGCGGTGATGGCGTAACGATTGTTGTCACGGAGGAGACTAATGGATTGGTCTTTGTCGTAGAGGTAATCTTCTGACTGGAAATCGTAAACTTCGAGGTCGAGGTTAGGAAAGGCGTCTTGGCCATTTGGTTTGAGGATGGAGTCGAAGAACTGGTTAACGTCGAAGGGGGCGTAGATGGCGCCGATGAAGGCCTGTTGGAGCTGTTTTACGGTTTCAAGGGGAAGCTCTTTTTGATAGAGGGGTAAGATGAGGGAAAAACCGTTGTTGGTGGGATTGATGACGAAACGAATGAGTGGGGTGAGTGTCAACTGAGCGTTGTCTCGGGCGGTGAATAGAGCCTCAGCGCGCTTTTTCTCTGAAGAGAGATCAAAGCCGAGGGCTCGGAATCGATCATCGAGCTTTCCGGTGGTGTAGACGACGGGATAAAAGTCTTTTTGGTCTTTGACATAGTTGGAGTCGATGGCGCGAATAGAGTAGCTTTGATAAGGAGAGTCGTTGGAGTTTTCTTTTAGGACTTCCTTGATAAAGCTATCTTTGTTGGTGAAAGGAACTTTTTGGACGTAGTTAATCGAGCGTAGGCCCGGGTATTTTTCCAGGATTTTAGTGCGGTTGATGTAGCCATCCCATTCGGTGCGGGTAACGCCGGGGTTAATTTCGACGGAGACTTGGACGCCGGATAGAAGGTTGATGTAGGTTTCGATTCGAGTATTGATCCAGCTTATGGTATTGTTGCTATCGAGAAAAAAGTTTTCCTTGAGACGTCTTTCACTGGCGTTGGCGGTGATCAGCCAGGCGACGACAGTGGCGGTGAGCGAGGCCAGGAAGAAAAGGATAATTAAGACTTGAACTAGCGGGCGGCGGGGTGGGGTGTTGGGGACCATAAGTGGATTTTATACTAAAAAATGTTGTCAAAGGTATTATAAGCGGGTGTAGGGGTGACACGATTGGTCCAGGCGGTAGCGAAGTCGGAAGAGCCGGCGGAAAAGAGGTACTGACCAGCATCGGCGCCGGTGAGCTGTTCCCGTTGGAGATACCAGGCGCCGGTCTTGTTGACGAAGCCGAAGTAGGCGTAAGTGGCGGAGGAGGTATCGTCGAGCCGGCTGATTTTGTAGCCGGCGGTGGGGTGATGCAGGGCAGGATCGATCTTGTTGCCGGCGGTATCC
>Ga0209542_10013464_pt1 | contig 14098 bp, 12 predicted proteins | sample RifCSPhighO2_01_FD_184028 | JGI IMG/M metagenome (GOLD analysis project Ga0209542, IMG submission 184028) | Soil microbial communities from Rifle, Colorado - Rifle CSP2_plank highO2_0.1 (SPAdes) (version 2) | ecosystem: Environmental > Terrestrial > Deep subsurface > Rock core/Sediment ...
AATTTCACATTCGTAAGCCCGAATCGTTTTGCCTTTTCAATCGCATCTCTTGCAACCATTCCTGCGGCATACGGGGTTGATTTTTTTGACCCTTTAAAACCGAGAAGCCCCGCACTTGAGGAGGCTATAATATTTCCAGAGAGATCAGAAACGGCAATCAATGTGTTGTTGTATGAGATTGTTACATACACATTCCCATTGACTATTTGCTTTTGTTTTTTTGAACTCTTTGTGCTTGGCGTTGTCGTTGCCGACTGCGATCCAGCTACCACATTTTCAGTGGCAGGCGCTTCTGCAATTAACGGCTCTTCAGTTTTTGGTGTAGTCTTTTTAACCATAATATTCATCAAGTCTTTTCAGACGATTTTGCGCGACCTGATCCCATAGTCTTGCGGACATTGCCCCTGGTCGTTCTGCTATTTGTTTTTGTTCTTCCTTTTATTGGAAGTCGTTTTGAAAGACGAAATCCATGCCAAGAGCCGATTTCTCGGTATCGCTTGATATTTGCTTGAACCTGTTTGCGTAATTCTCCCTCGGTAATATAAGACCGCTCTATGATTTTCTGAATTGATCCAAGCTCTTCTGTCGTCAAATCTCCAGCTCTCTTTTTTGGATCTACCTTGGCGCTACGAAGCACGATTGCGCTTGTTGTTAATCCAATTCCATAAAGATATGGCAGAGAGTATAGAATTGTTTTGTTGTCTGGTATGGAAACTCCGAAAATACGCGGCATGATTTTGTTTATTATCCCTGTCTTTGTTTGTGTTTCGCTATCGGACAAATGCAATATATTCGCTTTTTTCTGCGAACTAATTTACACTTTTTACACATTGGACTTACTGCGGCACGAACCTTCATGGTATGTGTCCCGCTAATTTCTGTACACGATCCTACCCCTTGTTTTGTCTGGAGTTACTTCCAGAGTTACTCTGTCGCCAATGAGCACTTTTATGTGTCGTAGGCGCATTTTACCCGCCAAATAGGCGAGTAGAACAGTTTTATCGTCGAGCTGGACTCGAAACCTTGCATCCGGCAAGGCCTCTACGACAACTCCCGTTGTTTTTTCTTTTGTAAGGTCGGGCACGGGGAAATCAAGCGAGCGACATATAGTGTAGCAGGTCAATTATGTTGTGTCAATTGGGAGAAACCAGATTAAATTTAACTTGTATACGACTCGTTGAGCTTGGAGCTTTTCTCATAAATGGGAAGCGAAAATCAGCGCGCGCGGAGGCAATATCCTTGGATTGATCGGAAAAATAATTCCTTATCTGATCTTTGCTTTTACCTGCTATTGCGGTTGCAATTTCTTTATCGTCAAGAGGCTTAAATCCAATTCCCTCTATATTTACAGTAAACGAAAGCGTTCTAGTTGATTTATTAAATGTGATATTTGAATATGAAATAGACATATCCTCTGGGACTACTAGCGATTGCTCATCTTGGAGTGCTACTGCTAAAATTAACTCTGTCAGGTCGGTTTGTCTTATTGCGACTGTCTCCAGACTCCCCGATGTACGAACTGTTACTTCCAATGCCGCATCGTCTGGCCTTGCGGTTGAGTCAAAAGAAGAGAAAATTATGTTGTCTTTTTCAAAAACCATAAAATCAGAATCTAGGCCTGCAAGTGTGCTGGCAATTTTTTCTTTTACACTGGTTTTTGCGCCATCAAGAGCACTGTTGTAGTCGCTTTCAGTCACAACCTTTGATGGGCCACTTGCACCACCAGTCATTGAACTTTTTGATTCTCCATAAATTTTTTCTGCCCTCTCTGTGTCTTTCCGTTCAACAAATGCTACGATTGTAAATTTACCAGATGGAATATTGTATTCTGTCCCTGGCTTTTCCGCAATGACCTCTACTTGCGTTGAACCAGCTTTTATTGCTCCACTAACTACCGAACTCCCAGGCACAGTAACCGAACGAAGTGTCTTGAAAATCTTGCTATCCGCACTTACAAATCGCGTAGTTGCAACAAGCTGTTGTGGCGATGATGAAAATGAATTATAAATTATGATTGTGCCTCTTGCTTTTGATGCAATGTCTCGCTGGCCACTTGCCGGGACTGTTTTTTCTGCAGATTCGGCAATCATTAAAAATTGTCCAGGAAGTTTTTTGTTTTTAAAATCTACTGCTCCGAATTCATCTGATGATTGTACCGAAAATGAAAAAGTGAGCGGACTACTTATTGGCGTGATAGTTGCCGTAACAGATCCGGGAGTAAGCCAAATCACCGCTACAAAAATGATCAAAGCCGACACTGCGACAATTATCGGAATTTTGAATGAAAACGAGCGAGGCGTTTTTCCGTTTAAAATCGGCGCAATGAAACTTTTTGATTGAGCCGTCGGGATTCGTGAACGCCAAACAGTGTCTATATAGTCTTCTTTTTTGTCGTCTGTATCGGCAGGTCTTACAGGAACTGTCTCAAATTGCTTCTTTTGATCCGACTGTTTTACTGAAATATTTATCTTTGGAGATCCCAAAGATATGCCGTCAACCCTGCTTACGGTGGCAAGCTGAGTCAAAAGGTCTTCTCCCTCTGCGGTAGCGATTGCTGAAGGGTCTTCCTTGACTTCTTGTTGGGCCGGCTCTTTTTCTTCTAGTTTTGGTCTCCCTTCTTTTTTAGAAATCGGCATTAATATAAAGCCAAATTTCTCAATGAACGGCATCACCGATTGATTGCCCGTCAAAAAAGAAACTATTTTCTGACCAGATTGTGCTTCTGACGCAAGCGCGGCAAAATGGTCTTCTTTTGTAAACGCTCTGCTTTTCTTTGGTAGAACAATAATCACTTCCCCTGCCGGGGACTGACGAAAAATCTGGAGAATCTCTCCAAAACCATCATCACGGAGAACATTAATAATCTTCACCGAATTAGTATACCAGGTAGTAGATATTCCTGCCAGCATAGCCGCTTGATATCACTTGATATCACAGGAATATTCACTACCCAGTATATACCCTGTTAGAATTTAATGAAATAGCCGTTTTATGCACATACTTACTTTATGTATGTTTTGTATGCTACAGTAATAACTGGAGGTCATCTAAAATGAAGCGCGCAATATTTGCAATTCTTATCGTCGCATCGTTTGTCCCAAAAAGCTAACGAAGTCATTTCTTTGATATTTTTCTTTATAGTTTCAGTAAGATTTTTAATGTGTTCCTTTGTGATATCAAATTCTTCGCGATGGAATTTCCCACGATCATCTGGTTCAACAAAGTCAATTATTCCACTGGTCGCGTGATGCTGACCATTATTGAATCCGTTTAGCAAAAGCTTATAAAAAACTAATTGGCGGAAGTAATTTCCATTTGAGGTTTTTGTGGTGCCAAGTAGGTCTTTGCGGCTTTTTGCGGATCCGGTTTTATAATCTACCACTACAACATGGTCGTGGAATAATTCAACTTTATCAATCTTCCCATTTAGCGAAACAATGAGCTCGTCGGAAACAACGAACGGAACATCCGGGATTCTTAATTGATTTATAATGTTTGGATGCCAAGAGGTATTCCACTGATCATAATATCCGGTCAGTGCGCGAATCCCCTTTTCCATGGCAACATTACGATCGGAAGATTGAAGTATTGAGCGATCAAGTGACGAAATAAAATGTGCGATTAAATCATCACGACTCATCTTTGTGCCAAGACGAAGTTGCTCCATGTATTTCGTCAGCGCATCATCAATAATGCTTCCAAATTGAAGCGCGAACGACGGGGCCTCTGGTATTTTCAGTAACGACGAATAAAACCAGGCCCATGGACAGGACAGATATTGATTTAGTGCCGTAACAGAGAATCCCCTCTCCTTAAGACGCTCTACGATTAATTGTTTTATATTTTTGTCGGGCGTTTCTGATTGCGGTTGCGCGAACAAAGTTTCACGATGTTCTTGCCAGTCTTTTTCAAATGGCGCCGGATCTATATCTATTATCAGTTCTGGACGAATATCGGTTATAGCGCGCGCTTGTAACATTTCGCGATCTTGAGAATCTACTGATGCAAAACTAATCATCACTTCTTTTCTTGCGCGAGTTAGTGCGACAAAGAATAAATTAAGCTCGTCATGTTCTTTATCAAAATCGCTTTTTGATTCTGCGCGAAGATAGATAGAGTTTGGTAGTCGTATCAGCTCTGCCCTTGCTCTATTAGACCAACGGGCATCAGTAGCGCCAGTTAAATATACATAATCAAATTCCAGCCCCTTACTTTTGTGTGCTGTGAGGATTTGAATATGTCCATTTCTGTGTCTTGTACCCGAAATTGTCAATGATATTCCCTGGTCTCGTAAAAAGATTAAGTGCCTACCGAAAGCATCCAAGGAAATTTCTGGATTACGCGCAACACTGTCGTCTGCAAGCCTGTAAAGCGCATGAAGGATTCCTACTTTTTCGTCTGGTCTATTATCAGAAGTTGCTGATGCAAGAATTCCTGATTCGGAAATAATTTGTGCAAGCAGATTGAGTAGCTTCGGTTCTCGCACAAGTGGCGCCCACGATTCTAAAAGTTTTACTATTTCTTTTATATGCGCTTGATTTGCAATTCCCGTTTCTTTAGATAATTTTGGACTGCGTATCACATCATATGGATTTTGTTTCCCTCTGCAATATGTGGCCAATTTATACAGGTCCAGTCTGTCTATATGAAATTCTGGAATGTGGAGGACTTCAAAAAATGGCACCGGATCGCCGAAGTTTGAAATCGCCCTGATAATTAATTCAATATGATGGATAAGCGGATCCCGAAAGGCATCGTCTTCGGCGCTTACATCTGCCAAAATATTTAATTTCGCGCATAAATTGGCGTATATCCGCACTTCACGATTTTCTCTGCATAAAATTGCGATCTGATTCGGATCTGTTTTGTCTGAAATTCTTGATTGTATGTGAGACAAAACAGCCCATCGCTCTACATCCTCGTCCGAAGCTTTGAGTAATTGAATTGGGCGCTCGTTATATCCAGCAGATGCCATAAGTGCATTTGCGGATCCACGCACATTATGCGCGGCATCCAATATCATTTGAGTTGATCTATAATTTACATCAAGGGTAATTAGTTTTGCCGTTGTAAATTTTTTGGCAAAGTAGTGAAAATTTTCTAATGACGCACCCTGGAAACGATAAATTGCTTGCTTCTCGTCGCCGACCACAAAAATATTTGGACTTTCTTCCCAAAACGATGAGAGCGATTCAATTATTCTATTCTGTGAATTGTTTGTATCTTGATGTTCATCAATCAAAAAATACTGGAATCGTTCTTGAAGTAAAAGCGAGAGGTCTTTATTAGATTCCAGCTGGTTGGCAACGCTGATTATCATGTCGTCATAATCGTATTCGCGATTAGATGAGAGGATTGACTGATATTGCTCGTAAACATCTGCCAACTCGTTTAATTTATCTAGCTGTTTTAACTTATCGCGATTTTCTCCCCTCATTTGTCCTTTATATTTGCCTTTTTCGTGATGAAGATTTTCAGAATTCATAATTGTCATCCGTTCGCTTTTTATTATTTCTCTAAGTTTTACGGCTGTTACGGATTCTCGTTTTAAATCATGAATCGCATGAATTATAGATTTCAAATAGAAATCTGGGGCATTTACCGGACGAAGGATTCTTGCGGTATTCGTGGCAAGTAGCGCTTCGTGTATTCTGACTGCCTGCTCTTGTTCGCTCAAAGATGTCCCGCCAGCACTAGATAAAAAATCTTCAGGACGTTCTTGAATGATACGATTACAAAATCCGTGAAATGTTGTGATTGAAACGCGATACGCAGAGCTTCCTATTAATTCTGCCAGGCGGCGGCGCATTTCTGATGCCGCATTTTCAGTAAATGTGATTGCCAAAATAGCCTCAGGCGGTGTGTCGATCAGACGAAGAATATTTGCAATGCGCAATATGAGTATCTTGGTCTTACCAGTCCCCGGACCGGCAATGACCATAACGGGGCCGTCAATTGCATCCACCGCCTCTTTTTGGCGTGGATTTAGCGTTAAATACTCTTTTTCAAAATCTGCTTGCATATAAGAACTATATCACTAAAAGATTCGCATTCCATGAGCCGAGCGCGTAAAATAGCAGATCCGGAAAATCCCGAACAATATATCTTAAAAAACTTTTTCATTAAATTCGGGGATTTTATTTTGTCCCATTGTTTAATCCATAAATCAATGTGCTCTAGTAATAGATTGAGCCTTTCGCTAGGTAAATGCTCACGCTCTATATCATGTGAAAAAATCCATGGATTTTGAAGTGCGCCTCTTGCGATCATAATTCCATCAACGCCGTATAATTTTGATGCACCAATTCCCTGCTCTCGCGAAAGAATATCACCATTACCCACACAAAGTATTCCAGAGTCATGCGCAATTTTTGCAACCTTGGCAATAATATCCCAATGAGCTGGCACTTTGCTCATCTCTTTCATTGTTCGTCCATGAATAATCAGCACATCAGGACGCGATTCAAGTATTGCTGGAATCCATTCATCCCATTCTTGCGGATTAGAAATTCCAAGACGAGTTTTAACTGCAACTGGAAGTCCTTTTGCTCCATCTTTAAGTGCAATAATTAATTCCTGAGCTAATTTTGGATTTTTTGCAAGTGCTATGCCTGCGCCTTGCTTAACAATACTTTTATCTGGACAGCCCATATTAATATCAACGCCATCAAATCCTAATTCGTGCGCAAGTTTGCCAGCAGAAAATAAGTATTCTGGATTCGTACCAAAAAATTGCGCAACAATTGGATGATCATATTTGCTAATGGCAAGATCTCGCATTAGTCGTTCTCGTCCGTAGCTTGCTAGTCCATGCGCCGAAACGAATTCGGTATAAAAAACATCAGGCTTTCCACATTTCGCGATAATGCTTCGGAACGGCAAATCAGTTACATCTGCCATTGGCGCTAATACAAAAAATGGCTTAGGCAGATTTTCCCAAAAACCTTTGCTCATTTATCTTGTATCACCGCTCGGATTCGTCTAATGCCTGCGGAAGCAGACTCTTCTTTAATAATATGAAATTTGCCAATTTCTCCAGTATGCGTTATATGCGGTCCGCCACAAAACTCGCGGCTAATGGTCTCTCCTGTTACAGGATTTGTAATTGTGTAGACAGAAACCGTGTCGCCGTATTTTTCTCCAAATGCACCGGACGCACCAAGCGTATTGGCTTGTTCGTGCGACATCACATCGCGTGCCACAGGATAATCACCATCAATCCATCCATTGACCATATTTTCAATTCTTTTTAATTCGTCTGGTGTTATTTTCTGTGGATGAGAAAAATCAAACCGTGTCCGTTCGGCAGTTATATTTGAGCCTCGTTGGACAACATGATCACCTAATACGATATAAAGCGCTCTATTTAGTAAATGTGTAGCGGTATGATAACGAATCACGATATCAGAATTATCTGCAAGCCCGCCCTTAAACATTCCGGCTGATGCCGTACGAGACAAGTCTTTGTGTTTTGCAAATGCCGCTTCAAACTCTGACTTATTTGGGCTCAATCCCCTTGTTTGTGCTAATTCATATGTAAGCTCCCATGGAAATCCGTATGTTTGATAAAGCTGAAACGCCGACTCGCCGTCTATGTTTGATAATTTCCCAAACTCCTTTAGTCCCTTATCAAGCGTCATTTCAAATTTATGAAACTCGTCAGCGATTACTTTCTCAATTTCCTGTGATTTAATCTCTGGATAAACATCACCCAAAATCGTGCGAAGCGATTCAAGATATTTAGTGTGCCATTCAGACGACAGGCCAAGTTGTTTGGCAAATACCATAGAACGACGGAGTAGTCGCCTTAAAACATATCCGCGATCTTTATTTGACGGGAAAATCCCATCGGCAATAATAAAAACAGATGAGCGCATATGGTCGGCAATTACACGAATGTGGTGCCTACCATTTTCGTTATCAGATGTAACGCACGATTCTAAAACGGAAATAAGTGGAGAAAATAATTCTGTTTCATAGACAGAGCTCTTGCCGTTTAAAACCATAAGTGTTCGCTCAAGTCCCATTCCAGTGTCTACACTTGGGCTTTGCAATTTTTCATAGGATCCATTTTCTGTTTTTCTATACTGCATAAAAACATCGTTCCAAATTTCAACCCAGCGAGAATCAGATGGATTAAATTTTTCAGGTGTAGGTTCGTCGCTCGCCCAATAAAACATTTCCGTATCAGGACCGCATGGACCTGTTTGACCAGCAGGTCCCCACCAATTATTTTTGCGATCCAAAAAAGCAATGCGATTATCTTTAACTCCTAACGAGCGCCACGCATCGGCCGCTTCATCGTCTTTTGAAACATATTCATCGCCAATAAAACAACTAAATGCCAGACGATCAACTGGCAAATTAAGCCACTGCTGTGATGTCAAAAATTCAAAACTCCATTTAATTGCATCTTCTTTTTGATAATCTCCAAGAGACCAGTTGCCGAGCATTTCAAAAAAAGTGTTGTGCGTATCATCTCCAACCTCATCTATATCGCCCGTGCGAATACACTTCTGTACGCTCACGAGTCGCTTGCCAGATGGATGTGGCTCGCCAAGTAAGTACGGCACAAGCGGATGCATTCCGGCGGTTGTAAAAAGTACCGTCGGATCATTCGCTGGTACTAATGGTGCAGAAGGAATAACGACATGATCTTTGGCGCGGAAGAAATCTATAAATTTTTTGCGAAGCTCCTGGTGTGTCATGTGTAAAATATATCAGATATCCACATATTCTGCGATATTTGCTTTCTATTGCTAGTGTGGTATAATGCTTTGTCGTATTTCCATCAACGCGTTCAACGGAGAACATCGATGGGCACAATCGACTTGATGGCGGTTCGTCGTGCCAGCATGGAGGCACTTCGGTCATGCGGATCCGCTTCGCGCCTGACCGGCGATCGTGTGGTTCCACCGATCGACATGACGGTCGTCCCAGCAGTGACGCAAGTCATCGCCGTCCAGATGTCTACCTATGAGCGCGCACTGAAGCGTGCCAACATGGGTCTGGCCGGAATCTGCGAAGAATGCGGAAAGCCGATCGGAGCGAAGCGGCTTTCCGCATTGGATGCCGTGACGACATGCATTCACTGTGCGCGTCGTCACGAGGAGCGCTAGTTCTTTCGTTGACCCCTGCCTCGTTTGGTGGGGGTCTATTTTATCTAAAATATTACTGCAAGCACAGAGTGAACCCCAAGAATAATAGCCGATAATCCTATAAATAAAATAGTCGCCCAAAACGCTACAAATTTTATTTCATCGCCAGAGAGCTTCATGGTTGAGTATGCGGGTTTTTGATGTTAGATTAATGGCTATGGGATCTATGGTGAAATGGTATCACAGCGCTCTGTGGAAGCGCGGTCGTGGGATCGTAACCCACTAGGTCCCCACAGTTGGTGTCCATCTAGTAAATATACCAGTTGAAATAAGCCGATCATTTTTTTGTTTCAAACACAATTGTCCTGATTCTATATTACCGCCTCGTGCTCTGGCGGCATCTTGGAGTAGATTATGAATTGCAATTTCTGATGTATTGGTAGCGTACGCATTCAACAATAAAAATCTCGCGTTGGGAGATAAAATAGAAATACAGTCTTCAATTAGTTTTGGCATCTGCTCATTAAATTTCCAAATCTTTCCTGTCGGACCATGACCGAATGCTGGCGGATCCATAACAATCCCGTCATATTGTGCTCCCCTCTTTTTTTCATTTTTTACAAATTTAGCGGCATCCTCAAGCATCCAGCGGATTGAATCTTCTGGCAATTTGTTAAGCGCCTGGTTTTCCTTCGCCCATCCGATTGCAGGATGTGACGCATCAACATGTGTCACAAATGCACCATGTATTGTGAGCCACATGGTGGCCGCGCCGGTGTATGCAAAAAGATTTAAAATTCGCGGTTTTTCAATTCCATTTAATTTATCGGTCATCCAAATCCAATTTGCGGATTGTTCTGGAAAAACTCCAGTGTGTTTAAAATTCATTGGTCGCACGCGAAGTTTCATTTTATTAAATCCAATATCCCATGATTCTGGGAGATTGTTACCTTCTTTTATAGACCATGCATCGTCTTCATAAATCGCATCAGCTTGCGACCATAAGTCGGGATTTGATTTCTGCCAAATTGCCTGCGGGTCTGGTTTTGCGAGAACATATTGACCCCAGCGTTCAAGCCGATACCCATCTCCTGAATCCAGAAGTTCAAAGTCTTTAAATTGTTCATTGCCGATTAAATACATATATTTTATCTTAGTATACTCATTGATTCAAACTATAAAAGAGCCTCACACTATGCTGGCGTGAGGCCGATGTCATTATCGTTCCATGAATGGGTACAGGCCAGGCTTGCTTAGATCGATCAGCTCAAGTCTTTTGCGCGTAGCAGTGACCAGAACCGCTCTTCGTGAGTAGAAACGCTTTGATAGCCAGAACGTGTAGCGAACTGGCATTCCTTCGCGAATCTCGCCATCACTCTGGACCTGAGACCTGTTAAATCCTGCAAACTGTCCATCGGTGTTGAACGGATCTCCATTTCTAGATGGATTAAAGTCCCCGTAATGTACGCTGAACTGTAGCTTACTCCCCATCACATGGAGAATCGCACCAAGTTTTGTTTTGCAATTACAGCTGTACATTGCATCAATACCGCGCGCAGCAGCATTGATCTCGTCAGCCATATACCCTTCACGATTGTCTACGAGTGTCAGGCAAATCTCTCTTGTCAGCATTCTGGACTGATCGATGAGAAACGCTAATACTCGCTTAGAAAGATCGGTTCCATCGTTCGCCTTGAAGATCATATACTTCAAGGCTACGACCTGTTTTTTCGTGATCATACCGCTCTCCTTCAGAAATACTACTCATCACGATTTGTATAGCATTATCACGGTCAGAAGTCAATAATATAATTTTTTGTGCCCTCGGAGGGAATCGAACCCCCATCAACCCAGCCCCTTAATATGTCTCCCCGGGAAGATTCGAACTTCCATTTAAGGATTAGAAGTCCCTTGTTCTATCCATTGAACTACGGGGAGATGAAAAGGGGCTGGGCTGTTTTATCCATTAAACTACGAGGGCAGTTTGATAAGTTCACCGCAAGCTCATTGTGCCACGAAATGCTCATCTTTTCAAAAGTAGGAAAAGAAGTTATAATGGCGCGTTGATTCGGACTGTCGTATACCGGTAGTACACGTGTTTTGGGTACACGTAGACTGGGTTCGATTCCCAGCAGTCCGACCAATTCAGACATTGAGAGTTTTCGAAAGAAGGTGCGTGCTCGCGAAGAAGCCGAAGGAAAGACAGTTTGGGGAAAATTTCCCAAACTGTTTTTCCTTTAATCCTAAATTAATGCTAAAATAGCGATATGGAAAATTCTAAAAAAATTGAATGGGTTTTGCGTATTGCCGTTGCCGGCGAGTTTGTCGGTCACGGCGTTTTTGCGCTTCAAGGCAAGAAAACATGGATTGATTGGATCCACCAGCTTACGAATGCAGAAATCGGTACAGCAGCAACACTCCTGACACTCATTGGTCTATTAGATTTGCTCGTTGCACTGATTATTTTGGCGCGCCCAATCCGCGCGATTGTTTTGTGGGCGGCGTTCTGGGGATTCTGGACCGCTCTTGTGCGTCCAATTATAGGAGAACCAATTTGGGACTTTGTGGAGCGCTGGGCAAATTGGGGTGCACCGCTTGCTTTGCTATTACTTCTTGGCTGGCCAAAAAATTGGAGAGAGTGGTTCAATAGAAAAAATTAAAAGATGAATTTTGACGAATATCAGAAAAAATCCAGAAAGACGGCATTTATCCGAATATTGGTAAAAATTTCGTTTATCCGACACTAGGATTGGCTGGAGAAATCGGAGAAGTTGTCGAAAAAATAAAGAAAATTATCAGAGATGAAGACGGGTTGCTGACCAAAGAAAGATGCGAAGAAATTGAGAAAGAGTTAGGTGATGTGTTATGATATATGGCACAATTAACTACCGAGCTTAATCTTTTATTAGATGATATTGCTAGACATAATTTGCAAAAATTAGCTGATCGAGCAAAAAGAAATAAGATTCACGGTAACGGAAATAATCGTTAGGCGGGATTGGTATACCGGTATTACGCCACCCTTCCAAGGTGGAGAAAGGGGTTCAATTCCCCTATCCCGCTCCATAAACTCACAACCCTCCGCCTTAGGCGGAGGGTTGTGCAATTAAGTCCGGACTTAATTATTACTTATTCATTACTGCTTCTTTTAGAACTTTGGAAGCGGTAAAGCGAAGCTTCTTGGATGCTGGGATATGAATAGATTCGCCGGTGCGCGGATTGCGCCCTTCGCGAGCCTTTCTATCTGCAACCTTAAAAATACCAAGACCAGCAATGTTGATTTTTTCCTCTTTGCGCAAAAGAGAAGTCAGCGTCTCAACAAGAGACTCCAAAAACATCGCCATATCTTTCTTTGTCATGCCGGTTTTGTCGGCCAACATCTGAATTAACTGCGTCTTTTTAACAGTCATACGTGCACCCCCCTTCTGTGGACCCCCGTGGAAATCCTTGTATTTCGTATGGGCATATCGCGAGTATCTGCGTTTTATGCGGGTTTTGCAATAGGGGTGTGGAAAACTCTATATTTTACGCGAAAAACAGAAATGGCAACGAGTGATTAGTGAAGCGGGTGTTTCGATGCGAGAATCGTCGCCGGAATGCGACGGCGTGATTCGAGCTACGAAATACCCGCGTAGCATCGAGACTACCCGACCTGAATATCTACTACCTGGCGTATTCTATAGATCTTGTCTCGCGAATAACATTCACCTTGATTTCGCCTGGATATTGCATGTCTGATTCAATTTTCTTAGCAATATCGCGCGCTAATTGGAGCGCAGAGAGATCATCAATCTTGCTTGGCGTAACAAATACGCGCACTTCGCGACCAGCTTGAATCGCATAAGCTTTTTCAACGCCTTCAAATCCAGCGGCAATGCGCTCAAGATCTTCAAGACGCTTCAGATATATTTCAACTGTATCTCGGCGAGCGCCAGGACGAGAAGCAGATATTGCATCGGCGGCCTGAACGATACGACTTTCCAATGAAGAATATGGGTATTCCTCATGATGCGCCTCCATCGCCTTGATGATTTTGTCGTCTATGTTGAACTTCGCGAGAATTTTGCGCCCAATCTCTACATGAGTACCTTGCACTTCATGATCTACAGCTTTGCCGATATCATGAAATAGCGCACCCTTTTTGGCCACCATCACATCGGCACCCAATTCGGCGGCCATAATTCCAGATATATGAGCCATTTCTATAATGAAGCAGGACATTTTGCCCCCAAAGCTTGTTCGGAACGCGAGCCGACCGAGCAAATAAACTAGTTTTGGATCAACCATGCCAACTCCGGTTTCCATAAGCGCCGCTTCTCCAGCTTCGCGAATTTTGTCGTTAATTTCCATTCTAGCCTTTTCAACCATCTCCTCAATTTTAGTCGGATGAATGCGCCCATCAGCAATGAGCTTTTCCAGTGCAAGGCGAGCAATCTGGCGTCGCACAGCGTCAAAGCCAGAAATCACCATCGTGCCTGGAGTATCGTCAATAATAATATCTACTCCAGTTAATCGCTCAAGTGTTTTGATGTTGCGACCCTCTTTCCCAATTATCTTGCCCTTTAGGTCGTCTGATGGAAGCGTTACAACGGTAGTAGTTGCATCAGCAATATGTGATCCTGCGTATCTCTGAATCGCAAGCGTGAGGATTTCTCTCGCCTTTTTGTCTAGCTCTTCACGATTATCAGCATCAAGCCGCTTCATCTGTCTTCGCAAATCTTCTGAATATTCTTCCTGCACAGCAGTTAGCATCTGCTCTTTTGCATCTTCACGGCCAAGACCGGAAACACGCTCCAATTCAGAAAGGTGTTTTGTGCGAATTTCGCCAATCTCTATTTTCGCTTTTGATACTTCGTCTGTCTGCTGATGAAGTGTTTCTTTTTCCGTTGCAATCTCCTTTGTCCTCTGATCAAGGTCGTTTTCCTTTTTTGTAAGTAAATTCTCAATTTTATCTAATTGTTTTCGGCGATCTGCTTCTTCGTGCTTTGCACTTTCAAGCA
>Ga0209542_10013465_pt1 | contig 14098 bp, 17 predicted proteins | sample RifCSPhighO2_01_FD_184028 | JGI IMG/M metagenome (GOLD analysis project Ga0209542, IMG submission 184028) | Soil microbial communities from Rifle, Colorado - Rifle CSP2_plank highO2_0.1 (SPAdes) (version 2) | ecosystem: Environmental > Terrestrial > Deep subsurface > Rock core/Sediment ...
GTCTTTTGCGAAAATAGAGATGGTGAAGCCCGGCGGCAAATGCAGCGGGAAGCCGGGTGGGGTGCTGGTGGCCGTTTCTTCCCCGGTCGGAGGGATTATTTTGGTGATATCGGCCGGAGGCCTGCCGAAAGGCGCTCGGATCGCCGGCAGAAAGCGCCACACCAAAAACGCGCTCGCCGCGATGATGAGCGCGATACCAAGGATAATGCTCCGGCGGGAGGACGCGATCATTGGATGAGTTCGCCGGCAACGATACCGACAACGATGGCAATCCCCCCGATCGTCAACATACGAAAGCCGCTTTTTATGATGCTCGTCCCGGAAAGCCGCGCGCCGATGAGCCCGAGCGCGAAGAGCGCTGCGAGCGAGAGGGTGATGGAAATCCAGAATGCGCTCGTTACCGGCGCCATGATGTACGGCGCGAGCGGCACGAATCCCGAAACGAGGTACGAGGTGAACATGATTGACCCCGCGATGAGGGGTTGGCGGATAGGCCCTTCCCGATGTTCGAGATACTGTTCCGACGATTCCTCGGCGAGGAACTCCCCGACCGCCATGGAAAACGCCTCCACGAAAACGAGGACCACGCCGGTGAGGAGGATGGTCTCGCGCGGCACCGCGGCGATGGCGACGCCGGAGAGGAGCCCGACCGTGGAGACCAAGCTATCCTCAACGCCGAAGACGAAACTGCGGAGGTAGGATGCGGACGCGCGTTTAGTGCTCATGGTTTACGATGTTATGCTACCGCATTTTTCGTGCGTGCTCAAAAGTTAAAAAACTTGATCTATTACTCTACTCGTGCTACTAATTTTTCTAGTAACGGCTCTGGAAGCAAGTAAAAGGAGGTGAGAGTAATGGTGCTTCAGCACGACTCGAGGCTCGTCCAGAATCTGCTCCTTAAAAACGAACTTCTCCGAAACGGCGATAAGAAACATGAAGACATTCGCACCGTACTATTGATATTAAGTGGCGCGAACCTTGGGGTTTATGGTAATGGAGCGACCATCGCTTTCCATCTTCTTGATCTTTCGAACGTATTTGATGTAGTGGTGGGAGTGTCAACAGGCGCTGGGATCGGTGGGTACTTTCTTGCAGGAGAAAAACAAGCGTTTCTCAGCGCATCGATTTATTACACCGAGTTCTCTGGTACACGCTTCATAAACTATCTGCGGCCCAAGAAGATCATAGACGTCGGTCTCATAAGCGAAGTGATGCGTCATGGAAGATCAAAGATGGACACGGAGGCGATCAAGAAATCTCGTTCGAAATTCTTTGTTGGTGTCACGAACACAGAAACGGGCAACGGAGAACTGATTGATGCAAGGAGTGCGACACCGGATGTTATCGCCGCCATCGAAGCTTCTTCAGCAATGCCGCTTGGTTATAACCCGCCAGTAGTGATTCACCAAAAGTCTTACTACGATGGCGGCGTAGCGTTGCCCTGTCCCATCAAAGAGGTATGCAAGAAGTTCCGGCCAACCGATGTTCTTGTTCTCCCGAATCGTCCACTCCGTTTTGGCTCGCAGTTGTTTCGGGAGTTCACAGACCGCATGTTCGTTGCTACTGCACTCCGCAGGTTACCAGCTCTTCTTCGGGCTGCCATCGTCTCACGCCACAAGCGATTCGGCGAAGATATGCGTTTCGTTCAAGACTGTGGCGGAATCAACATTGGCGTGTTGTGGCCACCGGAGATGGGCATACATCAGCTCACGAGAAAATCCTCAAAACTCCGCGCTGCAGTTTGGGCATCCGTAAAACAAACCCTCGCGGTCTTCGGACAACCTGAGAAGAAGTTCGATTTGCTCTAGCATCCGTCACAGGTGCTAGAGCTTTTTCTTTTGAAAAAATTTGCCGCCAAAGAAAAGCTTGAGATTGTTGGTGGGATTTTACGGGACGCCTTTTGCCTACTGCTTCCTCACTCCAACGCGTCGAGTGCTTGGCGGGCGCTTTTGAGATTCCGGTTGTAGAGAACGGCTTTCTCGAATTCTTCACGCGCCTTCGCGGCTTCTCCTTGCGCAATGCGGCTCTGGCCGCGGAGGAGGTGGAGTTCGGCGAACGCAGGGTTGCCGTCCCGGAAGATCCTATCGGTGAGGGCGAACACACGTTCATAGTTCCCGAGTTCGAAGTATGCTTGTATCGGTTCGATTTGATACCAAAGCGTCCGCATCGGAAGATCGCTCTCGACCGCCTCGAATTCGCGGACGGATCGCGTATAATCGCCGATGGAGAAGGACGCGACCGAGAGGTTGAAGCGCGCCTGAACATCGTCCGGGTCTTGCTCCAGTTCCCGCTCCGCGGTTTCCCGGGCGCCCTGCCAGGCCACGGCCGGGTCGGTCTCCGGGCCGAGTATCGCCTCGATGATCCCACGCTTCTCCGGCGGCGCGAGGACGAGGTATCCGTAGTTGAACGGGCGCCAAAGCGCGATGAAATCGTCATAGGTATAGCGGAGATCTTTTCCCTGGAGCGAGTCGTCTTGGATGAACTCCCCCGTCTCATCGTCATACCCTTTGATGACCCGGTAGTGGGCATAGTCCTTATCGGGTTCAAGGAGCGCACGAACCACGACCGGCATGTCGTTTGCGATCAACCGCTGTACGGTCTCGATGCGGCCGTTCGCCCGAAAGTACGGGATCAGGCCGTACTCCTTTGCTTTTCCTGCGAGTTCGTCAGGCGGCGTGGATTTGTCGTCATCTCCCGTTTGGCTCTGGTACGGGCGCAGGGCATCCGCGAGCGTTTCCTGGCTCGCGGTTATCCCGTAGTAGGAAAGCGCCATGGAGAGTGCCGCCGGCGCGCAGTTGTTGCGCGTCTGGAATATGTGGTAGCTCGTCTCGAGAATTTTCGTTCGAGGAATAACCGCGGGCGCTGGCGTTGCTTCCGGGGCAGGCGATGGTCGGATGACGGGCAGTGACGCCGCTCGGCCGCCGTCCGGATTTTTGCCAAAAACGAAAAACAACGCGAGTGCTCCGAGGAGAATGCACGAAAGAAAAGCCGTTATGATGAGCGTTCGCGATGCCTTCATGGGAGAAATCACCGAGGCATTCGGGTTAGAATTTCTTTTGCTCCATGGCGCGTTTTTGGCGGCGCGGCCGGATGACGAAGAACCAAAGATACAGCCCAACGAGCAGCGCTACGTTCGGGAAGAAAATGATGGGTTCGGCCCACGAGATACCGTTTATTTTCAGGTCCGAGACCGGCCAGAGGAAGGGCGTGGGGAAGAATCGGGATGTGTGGAACGGGATATCAAGGAGAATGTGAAATCCCCATGCTCCCATCTCCCCAAGCGGCCGCCGCAGGAGCAGCCAGACGAGCGTGAACGCCGCCGCGAAGATGATGACGCTATGGCTCAAGTTATAGATGTGATACACGAACGTCGGGATGAGTGCGGGATCCGGCGGCTCGTGCGGAATGCCGGGGGCGCGCGGGAGCCCCGGAATGTTGATGATCCCGAGCCAGGCGCCGATGAAGTACGGCCCGAATGCGGTGAGGTCCGGCATGACGCCGAAGAGAAATGCGAGCCAAAAGCCCCGGCGGTTTTTTCTGCCAAACGCAACGGAACCCCAGAGGCCGTGGGAGATGATATCCATAGTTGATCAGAACGTGCTATTTACGGTCATGGGCTGGAAATCGTGCGAAAAGACGAATGGCAGGATTTCGTATGACGCGATTCCCGTCCGGTCGATCACGATACGGAGTCCGAGGCCGTGGCGGGTGTCTTCGGAGAAATTCTGATCGAACACGAAGTTTCCTAAGCTATAGGCGATCAGTCCCCGGTCGTATTGTTCGACCTCCTGCACGACATGCGGGTGATGGCCGATGACAAGCGCGGCACCAGCATCGATGAGCGCGTGGGCGATGTCGCGCTGGGCGGGGGACGCACGCGTCTCGTATTCGTTTCCCCAGTGGAGGAGGACCACGACGACGTCCGCTTCGTTTTTCGCGCGGGCAACGTCGGCGGCTGCGACCGCGGGGTCGAGATAGGCAATCGCGGGAGACGCATCGATCGCATCGCGGCTTCTGGGGATGAGATTCGTGTAGCCGAGGAATGCGATGTGAATGCCGTTGATTGTCCGAAGCACCGGTTCATGAACGGAGATGAAGTCCTCGCCTCACCCGACCGCTGCGATGCCGGATGCCGAAAGATGCGAGAATGTATCCCGCATGGCATCCGGGCCGTAATCCCAGATGTGGTTGTTCGCGATGGTGAGAACGTCGAATCCCGCATCCGCGAGGCCGGCGACCGCTCTCGGGTCTGCGAGGAATGAATAGATGCTGCCCTGGTTCCTGCCGCGATTAGAGATGGGCCCCTCAAGGTTGCCGATTGCGAGGTCAGCGGCCCTGGTCACCTCCCGTACGTCGCGGAAGGGATAGGCCCAATCGTCGTATTCCTCCATGATTCTGCCGATGGCTCGCGAGAGCATGATGTCGCCGACGAACATGAGCGAGGCCGAGCGCTCGGGCGGCGGTTTCGCGAGAAGGCGCGTTGTGGCGGAGGACGCCACGGCGCTGAATTCGATCGCGCGAACACGTTCGCGCGCCATGCCGGCCGCTCCCGCGCTGACGATGAGTGCCGCGATGGCGAGATAGAGCGCGGCGCGGAGCAGCAAAGCAAGAGGAAATCGGGTGAGCATGGAAGTATTATGTCATACGTCAGGTTGTCGCCTCGCCTTGCCAGCCGAGTTCCGAGAAAACACTCCCCCGCCGCCAGCATTCGATGGCGTGCCGTTGGTACTTCACCACGTTTTCGGGGAGGGCGTCAAACGGAAGCCAATCGAGCCGAGCGCATTTACGGGGTTCGGCGTTCATCGGTTCGCCGTTCCAGCGGAGCGCCCGGAAGAAGGCGTCGATGCGCTCGCCCGTTTCATCTTTTTTGGGGCGGTACATCAAGTGGACGAGTTCGAGATTTCCCGCTTCAATGCGGAGGCCGGTTTCTTCGGCAACCTCGCGGACAAGCGCTTGCGTCAGCGACTCCCCTGTTTCCACATGGCCTGCCGGCAACCCGTATTTTTCGTCCTGGTATCCGGTGTTCTGGCGCAACATGAAGAGAAGCGCGCCATCGCGTTCAAAGAGGGCGTAGACCGCGGGAACGGCTTTGTTCCGTTCTTTCATATCGGTTCGGTCTTGATGCGCAAAAGCCGCAGGCCGTCGAGGATGGTGCGCGCATCGTTGAGCCCGCTATGCCCCCTGCGGGCGGGCTCCTTGCCGAAGGCGCGAACAATCGTACTCGAATAGTATTGGTCGGCCCGGATGCCTCCGGCGCCGAAAACGGTTCTGATATCGAAGAACTGCTCCGGGCGGAACTGAAACGGGATGCGCGCGAGGTTGCAGTTTTCGGCAAGCACCATTGGATCACTGCCCCAGGACGCGAGCGGAAGTTCCTCGCCCCACTTGGCAAAGCTCCTGATGGCGCTCGGAAAATCAGTCCCCGCGCGTTCCACCATTTCCTGGGTAATGCCGGTCAGTTCGGTGAAGAATGCCGAAAGCGCCGGATTTCGAACCGGCCTGACGAGGACAGCAAAGGCCTCCCCCTCTTCGGCGAGGGTCGCCCCATTCACCCGGATGGCCCCGATCTGGACGATCTCGCGATGCTCGTTCGGCCCGGTCCACTTCCGCTCCAGCACTCCCTCCCAGGCGGTATATTCGGTATCGAACAGAATAAATTGCGCGGGGAGTTCGGGCAATTCCATGTTATTCCCGCCAGCGTTCCAGGTTCGGGATGATGGAACGCGCCCGGCGGTCAGCTTCCTCTTCCGACATGTCGAGATGTGTTGTCATGAAGTGGACCGTTTTCTCGATCATTTCCTCGAACGTAAGGTCGGGCTCGGTGAATTCCCCGTTCTGGTAGCAGGTCGTGCAGTATTTTGGCGACGGATCACCATCCCGTTCGCTTCCGCGGTTTTTTTCGCCGAGGACGATGCCGCAGCTCTGGCAGCGGGGCCCGTTGTTTTTTGCATTGGTCATGGGTTTGCCATGCGGCGCCCGCCACAACGCTTCATTTCCACGCATCGTATGTTTTTCGGAGATCGGGAACGGCGTTACGTCCGGATGATTTTCTTCATCTCGATGAATTGTTCTTTCGTGAGTTCGCCCTTCGCGAGGCGTTCTTCGAGAACGGCGAGGGCGTTCCCGCCGCCGCGGTCCCTGCCGAGGAGCCAGCGGAACAGGAACACGACGCCGATGATCACGAGCGCCCACCAGACGAACATGATCGGCGAGAAGGCGTATCCCCATCCATTCCAGCCCATCATGGGGTATCCGCCGTATCGGGAGGACATCCCGAATACGCCGTTCCCGTCGCCGGCAGCGCCCCCCGACATCATCATCGGGCCGAAGCCCTGGCCCGAAGAGAACGCGGCGTTCGGGTCGCACCCGGAGATGCGCTTGCCCATGACGACATGCATCGCCTCCTCGCCTTCTTCGCCGTGGGCTCGCTCGAGCATCGCGTTCATCGCGGCGTGGGCATCGCCCATCATGAGCCCCATGAAGTATTCGCCGAGGGCTCCGAAGTCCTCGTCCGTAAGGCTCGCGCATGAGGCCTGCTTTGCCTGGATTTTTTCCCAGACGGCCTTTCCTTCGGCCTCTTCGATTGCGGTATGGTCGTCGGTATCATTCGTTATGCCGGTGCCCATCATTGTTGCGGCGCCCGCGGGGAGTGCGACCGTAAGGGCGATCAGGAATACCGATATCGTGAAAGTTTTTTGCAGCATAGGTGTTTTGTCCCTCAATTACGATGTATCTCTGGTTACCCGATGATACTCCGATATCCGGCGAATTTCCTGCAGAAGGGAAGATTCGCGCACCATTCCTCGAGCCCCCATGCGCGTCCCGCGCGCATGCTCGCGAGGATGAGCAGGGCCGCGGCATAGACGATATGTTCGTCAATAAGATAGGAGTGCTCGCCAATGGAGGGGAAGGTAAGCACCGGGAAGTAGTAGAGGATCATCAGGAGCGCGCCGAGGGCTCCCGCAAGGCGCACAGCAATGCCGAGGATAAGCGACGCGCCAAGGAGCGTCAGCCCCCACTCGTTCACGAAATCCGTGAGCGGGAGTACGCTCGGCGACGCGAGCCAGTGGTAGAAACCCGTGAAGGTTTTGGCGCTCGCGAGATAGCCCTTGGCGGACCACGCGGGATCCAGTACTTTGGTGATGCCTGCGTAGAACATGAGCCAGCCGAGCGCGACGCGGAGCAAGAATGTCACGAAGGAATGGGGAGTTTGCATAGGGCAAGAAAATACAGGAGAAAATACGCGAGAGGATGATACGTTCCGGCTATCGGAGCCAGTCGCGGCCGCGCGGCCATCCGCGGAGCATGAGGAGCGCGAGCGGCGCGCCCCAATTCGCCCAGCGTTCGACGAAATCCCAGAACGGCTCGCCGACGAGCGGACGAACGAGCGCGGTCCAGAAACCCCAGAACGCCGCCCAGAGAAGGACGATGCGAATCGGCTTCACGAGAACGATGCATGCAACGATGATGTCGGTGACGCCGACGAGGAACAATAGTTGCATTGCCGCTGCCGCGTCAAGACCGGTCGTGGCTTGGATCCATCCGGCCCACTGGACTTTCTGCGGGACCCAGAGCCCGACGGCGAACGCGCCGTGGCCGATGAATTCGCCTGCAACGGCGATGCGGAGAACCCACTGTATGAATTTTGTATCTTGCATAGGGGATTCGATGCGATTTCGGTTATTCGTTTCGACCTTTCCCGCCGTGACGCTACGGCTGTACGCGTTCCTGCGACCAATACGTGATGCCGTTCGGCTTGTTTCCAACGGGGATACGGATCCGTTCCCGGTCGGTTGCAGTTTCGATAATGGATACGTCCCCGCTCCGGAGATTCGTCACGAAAACAGTTGCTCCGTCCGGGGACACCACCACGCCGTGGGGGCCGTCGCCCGCGACTGTCTCCCCCACCACTGCTCCCGCGGCGACATCGATTTTATACACGCGGTTGCCAGTCGGCTGGCCGAGGGAGGGGCCCTGGTCGGCGAGGTAGAAATATTTGCTGTCGGGCGTTGGGTACATCTGGATCGGACCGCGGGAGCTCGCCGGCAGTTTCACCGTTCGCACCGAGCCGTCGGCTGTTCCGTAGATCGCGACAGAGCGCGTGTCGTAAAGCGATACCGCAACGAACCTGCCGTCCGGCGTGACGCCGGTTTGGATCGCCTGACCGCCGAGCGGTATTGCGGCGAGTGAATTCTTTGCAACATCGAGAATCCCCAGGGCCTTTCCGGCGAGGAGCGCCACATAGGCGTGTTTGCCGTCCGGCGACATCCGGATGCCGTGCGGCTCGCTTTCCGCGGGAGACGCGATGCGCGCCTCAATGGCGTAGGTGCCCGTATTGACGCGATAGATGGTGCCCCGCGTCTGGGCGGTTACATAGGCAGTCGCGCCATCGGGCGAGAACACGACATGCGCAAGATGCGCTCCCGGCGCGATGCCGATTCGCTTCACGATGCGGTCGGTGCTTGGGTCAATGATGATGATTTCGTCGGGTTCGGCGGATTCGTCTTCCGCGCCGTGTGCGAGAGCGCGGGGAACGAGCGACGCGGCATGATCCTCATGCTCCCCTGCGTTCGCCGTCACCCAGACGCTCACGCTGTCCGGGGACGCCTGGATGTTGTGCGGCGCAAAGCGGAGGATGCCGCCGTCGTGTGAGATAGCAAGGTCAATCGTTCGGATGACCTTTGCGGTCTTCGGGTCAACGACGTCAACGACGCCTTCGCCCTCCACGGCAATGTAGATTTTCTCCTTCGGACTTTCGCGGAAAAACGTACGGCCTGTTGCGAGCCAGAACGCGATAACCACCCCCGCAACAACGAGGAGCCCGATAGCGATCCGTTGATGGCTGGTCATAGGTATGAGGGGAATCCGCCGGCCCAACACGGGTGCGGCTTTCGCTGTCCCCGGATCCGCATGTTCCTCCGATTCATCGTACCACAAGGTAGCGCGTGATGGAGGTGGTCTTCCCGTAGCGGTTCTTCGCCTCAAAGGAAAGCGCGTTCACGCCTTTGACAAGGTAGAGGCGCTCCTCGAACTCGCCGCTGGAGCCGATATAGAGGGGCCGGCCGTTCACCGTAACGTCGGCGTCCGGATCAGTGCGTCCCCGTACGTCAACGATATCCTCTGATGTGGCGGTATCCTTCGCGGGTGCGCTGACGACGAGGGTGGGGGCGCGGAGTGAACGGGAACCGTAGAGGAATAGCCCTACCACCCCGGTGAAAATAAGCGCCGCGAGGAGGATGCGGAAATTCCGCTGGGTAAGGTAGCGCTCGCGTTTGCCGCTGGGGAACATTACTTTTAATGACTACCGAGTTAGCACAGAAAACAGTTTTTGATGCTGATTTCCCTTCTCTGGTATACCGTACGCATACAATGTAGCACATATCAGCGATCGCTGATATGTGCTACATGAGCGAAGGAAGAAATGCCGCTTTCTGTGCTAACTCGGTAGTCATTTTACTTTTTCTCCGGTTTACTGCTCAACGGTTGGTTCTCCGGCGCTTGTGCCGCGTACCAGTATTTCCCGCGGTTTTGCCCCTTCGCCCGGGCCGATGACGCCGCGTTCCTCGAGGATGTCCAAGAGCCGCGCCGCGCGCGCGTAGCCGATCTTGAGGCGGCGCTGCAGATACGAAGCGGACGCCTTGCCCGCTTTCACCACCGTGTCGCGCGCCGGTTCATAGAGCGGGTCTTCCTCGCCATCCCCGAATTCCTCGTCACCGCCGAGCGCGTCGCCAAGGCCGATGCCGGGTTTCGGCTCGAACATTTCCGTTTCCGCGGTTTGGTCCGGGATGAGCTCAACCTGGTCGTTGATGAATTTCGTGACGTGCTGCACTTCGTTTTCGGAAACGAATCCGCCCTGGATACGGCGGGGTTTTGCCGTGTCGCCGGCCAGGAACAGCATGTCGCCGTTTCCGAGGAGCTTTTCGGCTCCGGATGCGTCGAGGATGGTGCGCGAGTCAATTTGGGAGGCGACTTGGAAGGCGATGCGCGAGGTGATGTTCGCTTTGATGAGGCCGGTGATGACCTCCACCGACGGTCGCTGGGTCGCAACGATGAGGTGGATGCCGACGGCGCGCGCCATCTGGGCGAGGCGCACCACCGAGCCCTCGACTTCGCGCGGGAAGCTCATCATGAGATCGGCGAGCTCGTCAATGATGATGACGAGGTACGGCATCGGCTCGGCGCCTTCTTTCTGTTTTTTGAGCGCCATCTCGTTGTACCCGGCGATATCGCGTACCCCGCCTCCCGAGAGCATCTCGTAGCGCTTCTCCATTTCCTTCACGGCCCAGCGGAGCGCTTGGATCATTTTTTTCGAGTCGGTGATGGGCGGGGTGAGGAGATGCGGGACACCCTGGTAGTTCGCAAGTTCGACGCGCTTGGGGTCGAGCATGATGAAGCGGAGCATCTCCGGCGGGTTGCGGTACAAGAGCGACATCAAAAGCGAGTGGATGGCAACGCTCTTCCCCGATCCGGTTGCGCCGGCGATGAGAAGGTGCGGCATTTTGGAAATGTTCGCGTAGACCGGCGCGCCGGCAACATCGCGGCCGAGCGCGAAAAGGAGGGGCGCCGCGGACTGCTGGTAGATGTCGTGCTCGAGCATGCTCCGGAGGCCGACGAGGGCGATGGAGCGGTTCGGAACTTCGACGCCGACGAGCGATTTTCCGGGGATGGGCGCCTCGAGGCGGATCGGATGCGCGGCGAGCGCGAGCGCGAGATCATTTTGGAGCGCCACGATGCGCGAGAGTTTCACGCCCTCGGCCGGCTTCAGCGTGTATTGGGTGACCGTGGGTCCGACCGAGACCTCGCTCATCTCGACATCAATGCCGAAATTCAAAAGGGTGCGCTTGATGATGTTGGCATTCGCGCGGATGTCGCCCGAGGACGGGGTTCCCTTGTCGTCGTTGAGCAGGTGCAGCGGCGGGAATTGGTACGCGGATTTCATCCGGCGCTTGGCAATGGCGAATTCCTCGCCGTCCCCCGCTCCGACCATGACCTTGGATCCGTTCGTCGCGGGAGCGGCGCCCTCTGCTCTCCTCGGCGCGCCTCCCTTTTCCTTCATGTCGGCAATGGGAACGGCGACCGGTATTGCCAGGGCGACATCGGGTTTTGCGCCGACGAGCACTTCCTCGTCGTCCTTTTTCTTTGTCCTCCCGAGCGGAATATCCATCGCGATGAGGACGGAAGCGACGAAGAGTGCGACTTCAATAACCAGCGCCCCCCAGAATCCGAACGCGCGTTCGAGCGGCCAATTCATGCCAAAGCCAAGCCATCCACCGGCTCGGTCCCCGAAGAAAAGTTCAATCAGCCCAAGCCCGGAAACGAGGAAGAGCGACGCACCGATGAACGCGGCCGCGAAAAGATGCTTCCGGAATGACAGCAAAAGCGAGACGCCGGCAAAAGCGACCGCCGCCGGGGCAAGAAAATACACCTTGCCGACGGCAAGGGTGATGAACGCGGCGAGGTACTCGCCCAAAGCGCCGGCGCGGCCCCAATAGGCAAGCATGGTAAGGATGGCGAACGCAAAAAGCACGAGCGCGAGAACGCTCTTTTTCGTCTCGGGCTTGAGGTCGTCGTGCCAGCGCTTCCGCGGAGTATCATCGTCCCGTTCGCGCTCCCGCTCATCCCTTGACCTCCGATTTTTCCGTCGGGCCATGGTATCAGTATACGGGGCGTGCTGAAAAATGGAAAAGCCCGGACGTGGGGTCACGCCGGGCTGGTGCGGTCGAAGCCGGGACTGATGGGATCCCGCGGATGAATGAATTCTGGCCGCGAATGCGGATGGCGATTTCTCCGGCTTCCCCTCGGGAAACGGATGTGCCAATCCTGCTCGATGATGAGAAGGTAATGGTGCGAGATGCCGAGCTTCTCCTCCTCCTTGACTCGACGCGCAAGTTCTCTCATGGAGCGGCATTCCGCTGCGATTGCCTTGACCTTCGCGACGGTCTCGGCGGAGAACTGGCGGCGGACCTTGCCGCCGCGACGACGTATGGCCATACGCGCTTCCTCCGTTTCTGGCTTCGAGAGCCGAGGTTACGCTAGCAGGTATGGGGCGATGGCGCAATCTTTTTTCGAAATTCGGGACGAATGGAAAAACTCCATGACTTTATGGCGTTTGTTTCAAGCAATGAGAAACCCGGCATGCCATTCGGCACGCCGGGTTGATGCCTGTCTCCGCGCTCGGGATCAGGCGGTGAAGAGATGGCCGGTGGCGCGGCGCAGGCGCTCGCGGGTGCTGCCCGCCTTGCGCTTGGCCGCCTTCTGCTTCGAGGAGAAGACGCCGCCGGAAGCGAGGTCGTCGCTCGACCAGCCGATGAGGTTGAACGGCCCGAAGAGCACGCCCGGCGAGACCTTGTAGACCGAGAGGACTTCGGTCTCCGTCCGCGTCCCCTCCGCGATGAGGCGGCGGTGACGCTCCTCCATGGTGATCGTGCCCTCGACGATCGAGAGATGCGACTCGAGGGAAGCCGGCACGGAGTCGAGGAACATCGCGACGTGGGAGGGAACCGGATGCGGGAAGTCCGCGATCTTGTGAACGCGCGCGTCCACCACGTGGTGGACGTGTCGTTCGGCGACCTGCTTGGTCATGATGGTCCGGTCCCGCAGGATGCGGTAGGTCGTCTTGGATCCGAGGGGCTGGGAGTCATCTACCGTGATCTCCTCCCGCCTCTTGCTCCTCTGCACCGTCGAGGTGAACTCGTGACGGAAGTAGGAGTAGCAGCACGCGTCGACGCCGGCCCACTCGACGAGACCGATGAGCTCGGTTTCCGCCATGAGCTGGAGCCAGTCGGCCAACGGTTTCAGCGTCCGCTCGATGCCCTGGTGCATCTCGCTCTGGAGATCGGCGACGAGCTCGGGAATGGACTTGGCCGCCATGACGTGCGGCAGACGAAGCGGTTGCACGGTTTCGGCTGGCGGAACCTGCTGAGCGAGGAGTTGCCAGGCCTCTTTCCAGGCATGGGCGTTCTCGGGAGCGACGCCGCTGATCGAGCAGCGAACCGCCGAGCGCACGCAGTCCTGGAACTCGACGTGGTAGCGCTGGAGCAGAGCGAGGTCCTGGGCGTAGGCCGCATAGATGGGCGACTTCGTCTCGAGGTCGTCAGCAACGAGCGCGAGGATCTTCGAATCCTGGCGGATGGCCGCAGCGAGCTCACGGAAGAGCTCGACGTTCGGGATGGGTTGCGTGAAGCGCTCCTCGGGATTGACCGTCGCGAAGCGGCGGCCGCCTACTTCCATGAAAACGCGATCGGACGTGGTGTCCATCGTTCTTCCTCCGCGTTTATAGTCCGCCGACTTGATGGGGTTGTAGTGGAGCTTTCTGTGTCAAAATTGTCTCATAGAACGCAGGAAATTTCAAGCCCAAAATAGAAAACCAGGCGTGGGCACGGGCCGCACGCCTGGGTGAATCCGAAGAACTCCTTCTCGCTTCCTTACCTGCCCGGTCCGCGACCTGAGCCGCGACGGGCGTCCTCGGGGGATACGACGGCGGGAGCCGCTGGCTTGTCCGCCACGGTCTTCTGGACACCGGAGACGCCGAGGTCGACACCGAGCTGCCTCGCTGCGTTCGCGGTGAGCATGTCCACGAGCATCTGCGCACCGGAGCCCGGAGCAGCGGTGGAAGCATTGCCGCCGAATACGACTCCGGGAACCCAGTTGCCTTGGTACCCCTTGATCGCGTCGGCGTTCGCCTTCGCGATCTCGACGAGCGCCTTAAGCTTGGGCTCGAGGGCGCCGTCGGCCTCCATTACGAGGCGCTTCTTCGCGGCGTCGCCCTCGCCTTCAAGGATCTGCTGCCGCTTGTATTGCTCGGCGGTCTGCGCGTTGAGTCGTGCGACTTCCAGCTGCTGCTGGGCCTGCGTGACCACTTGGGCCTTCACGACTTCCTGCTTCCACTTGGCATCGGCGGCATTCGCGCGCCCCTGCTGCTCGACCGTGATGGCACGCTGCTCGGCCTTCTTCGATTCGGCGATGGCCGTCTGCACATCCATCGCGATCACCTGCTGTTGCTGGATCTGCGCCTCGACCACGTCGTCGTAGGGCAGCTTCTTGATGGTGAAATTGAAGGCGCGCATGCCGAACTCCGAGAGAACCGAGACCTCCTGCA
>Ga0209542_10013467_pt1 | contig 14094 bp, 10 predicted proteins | sample RifCSPhighO2_01_FD_184028 | JGI IMG/M metagenome (GOLD analysis project Ga0209542, IMG submission 184028) | Soil microbial communities from Rifle, Colorado - Rifle CSP2_plank highO2_0.1 (SPAdes) (version 2) | ecosystem: Environmental > Terrestrial > Deep subsurface > Rock core/Sediment ...
TCATACCCTGCTGGCGTGCCGTCATCATTCAGCAAACCATTATCTTTCATCATTTTACATTTAGCACTGTCATCGCACATCTTCACTTTTTTCAAATCCTCCTGTAGCTGCGCATCAGGATTACCTGTTATAAGAGAACCGACCTTGTCGCCAAAATCCTTGCCCAACACATCGCCAATCTTCTCCGCCACACCGGCAACTACATCCTCGCGCTGGCCGCGCGCCCACTCTTTCATATCCTTACCCTCACTACCATCACTCACGCACGCAACGTCCTGCTGTGAAATAGCAAAATTACGCACCTTCCCATCAGGACCCTTCACTCCAATAACCGCAACCTCATCATCACCAAGAACATCACCCAACGTCTGGCCCGGCACCCACCTGCCGCCGACATTATTCAAAACAAGAACGCCATCCTGCTCATGCAGAGGCACCGCAAGCTCAACCTCAACATGCAAGTCATGCACGTACGGCACAACACCGCCAGTCCACTTCGCACGGGCAACCACAATCTCCTCTGGACGCTTCCCATCAAGTAAAAAACGACAAGTCTTGCGAGCATCATTATTTCCCATCTCACAATAGGTCAACCACTTCAACCCAGAACCGGCAGTCTCACGCATAAACACGTGCACGCCGACAGAACCGCGTGCCGAACCCTCTGCGCGGCGCAGTTCCAACACACCCCCCAACGTTGACGCCTTTCCCCGGGAATTATACTGCCCATCACCAAACTTAAACGCCGCAAAACGATTAAACGTCTTCTTAGCATTCCTACTCGTAACCACACACCACTGCGAACCACCCTCACCCGCTACACCACCGTGGTCATAACACCAAGCACCACCAAGTTTTGTAGCCAAGTTCCCATCATACGGCAGTGCCAGCACCGAAGTCACCGGAACCTGTCTAAAAAAACCCGGAAACAGGTTATTATGCATAAAAAACTGTGACGCAACAGTGGCACGCTGATTCACATCCTGCCCATCAATAACACTATTCACATGCACCAACAAAGGATACACATCACGACTCTCACCATGCACTTCCGGAGGAGGCAGCACACACACCCTATTAATACACTCATAACCCATGGTGCAATCAGCATTACCAGTACACTGCCTGCCCTGCCTTACTTTACAAACACCCTGCGGAATACCACCTGGACGCTCACATATTAAATCACCGCAAACAGCATCACTCTGACAACGAGTGCCAATACTCACCGGCATCGCCGGAACATTACGATCAACAACACCCTGCGCAGCCTGCACACCACGATCAACAACCACAGCAGGAGCATTCTGAACCGGAGCACGAGGACGCACAGCAGCAATCTGCATATTTATACCCCGTTTCAACTTCTTCGCTGTCCCTGCCACAAAATTGCCAGTCACTGAAGAATCAGAAACAACATCACCTGTATAATCATCAGAAGCATAATCATCAGAAACCACACTCGGCCCATCAAAATTTCCAACAACAAACAAACCAACGATACCAACAATAAGAACTATAAATATACTATAGTTGTCTGATCCTTTTTTTTTATCAAACATCTAAACACCTCATGTTTAGTGTATTCAATTGCATCCTTTCAATTTATCACACTCATGATTTATAAATTTAGTTGTTTAATTAAAGAAGTAGAACTAAAATACCACATAACTAAAACATCAAAACACATATACTAGAACATCTTCCCAAGCTTATGCACTGCGTTGAGTCCTTTCTTCGCAAGATCTTCTTCAACATACAGCTTGTGCCAGATTTGGAAATTGATGAGGGTCCACAACTGGCGTGCATAGAACAAAGGAGAGGTTGCATAGTTTTTCTTGATCTTCTCAATCATTGCCTGCTGGAAATAACCCTGGCGTCGAAGGGTTTGCTCGCCTAAAAGGTCATCAACAAGACTCTTGACTTCCTCTTGGTGCATCCAATGATCAATCGGAACATAGAAGCGGTGCTTCTTGCGCTTGACAATCTGCTGTGGAAGCACGTCTTTCATTGCCCGACGGAGAATGTATTTCTCATGGTGGTAATGGTGCAGTTTGAGATGTGTGGGAATCGTTGCAGCAAATTCCACAAAGGTGTGATCCAAAAAAGGAACATGGCATTCCACTGCAAAAGGCATGGTTGTTTTGTCCGCTTTCATCAATAAGTTCTCGGCAAGGGGTTCTTTGGTTTCATAGTGCAGAATTTGATTCAAATAATCCCTCTGTTGCTTGTTGTTTTGATGAGGATCATCGTTATAATACATTTGATTGATTCTATCGGTGTGATCAAACAGCTTGATGTGCTCGATCACTTCGGGTCTGAGCAGCTCGCGCCGTTCTTCGTTGTTGAAGATGCTCATAATTTCAGCGTATGCTTGAGCTTTATTGTCAATATGTGCAACATAGTTGCAAAATCTCCTACGCCCTTCTTTTCCAATGTTGGAGATAAAGGTAAAGAACGGCCGAAGCGCAGCATCAGGAATCATGTTGACAGTTTTTGCGGAAAATGAACGAATGGGTTTAGGAATCAGTTTCAGTTTATTGCGCTGCAACAAGAATTTATTCTGCTCATAGCCTGCAAAGAGCTCGTCAGCACCTTCTCCGGCAAGAACAACTGTTACATACTTTTTCACTTTTTCAGACAATAAAAATGCAGGAAGACAAGCAGGATCTGCAAGCGGTTCATCGCCATACCACACCACACGAGGCAGATTGTGCAGAAGATCAGATTTCACCATGAGCTCGCGGTGATCGGTTTGAAAATGTTCGCTGACGAGTTTTGCATGTTGGAGTTCATCCACTTCTCCGCCGTAGCCGAAACCTACAGAAAAGGTCTTGATGTGATCCGTATGTTGGATAGATCGAGCTCCCCCTTCTTGACCTTCTTGAGAGAGCTGGCGCATCATGGCAACAACCGAGCTGGAATCAATGCCTCCGCTCAAATACACACCGAGAGGAACATCGCTCATGAGGCGCATTTTGACGGATTCTTTGAATCGTTTTCTCAGCTCTTCAGCAAAATAATCTTCGCTCTTGTTGAGAACCGGATACTCCAAGTCCCAAAATTTCTCAATCGCGAGGGTGTTGTTTTGAAGGTTGTAGGTAAAATAGTGGCCTGCAAGCAGACGCTTGATGCCCTTGAAAATCGTATCTTCGCCTGCGATAAAACGCTGGGAGACAAACCAGTTCAGCGCATCAAGATTAATTTCTCGTTTCAAGTCATGAGCAAGAAGTCCTTTGAGTTCTGAGCAGAAGATGAATTGGTTGTCTGATTGTTTGTTTTTTTCAAGATGGACATAATAAAAAGGTTTAATGCCCAAACGGTCTCGCGCTCCAAACAAGAGTTTTTTCTTGCGGTCATAAATCACAAATGCAAATTCCCCATTAAAGAGCTGGAGGCATTTTGGACCATATTCTTGATAGGCGTACAGTGCAACTTCGGTATCCGTATTGCTCTTAAACTGGCAGCCGCGCTGTTCTAAGACTTTACGAATTTCCGCATGATTATAGATTTCCCCATTGTAGGTAATAACCAGCGAACCGTCCTTGTTCAACATGGGCTGATGTCCTTTCTTGCTGAGGTCAACAATGCTGAGACGAAGGCTTCCGAGAGAGATACCCTTATCAGTATAGATACCGTTATCGTCAGGCCCGCGATGGCTGGTCAGATCCATCATCTTCTTCAGCAGGACTTTGTCGTCAAAATTGAAACCGGAAATGCCGCACATGTATTGCTCACCCGTCGAGGATTTACGAACCCAACACATGCCACATATTATTTAAAGGTTCTTGTTTCCACAGGGTTTAAGAACACACGTCGAAACCTTTATAAAACAATTGCGTGTGTCCAGACAAGTATGGAGGAACAACAAGAAACAAAAAGCATAAAAAAAAGATACCTCAAAACACAAGAAAAATTAGAAAAGAGAGTCGCTCAAACAGCAGAAACACCCAAGCAAAAATCAGAAAAATCATGGCTCTTCCGGCTTGCTGTCCTGTTTCTTGCCTGCATCTTCATCACGCAGGCGTATCTCTACCTCTTTTTCGGAACAACGTTCCTTGATGAGAGCGATTATCTCTATACCGGCAGTCAAATCTTTGAACGGGATCTTGTACTCTATGATCAGATCTGGACACGGATGCCTCCGCTTCTCTTTTATTTTTATGGAGCTTCACAAACTATTGTTGGGCCAAGTTTCGAGATGGGGAGAGTTTTTGCCTTTTTAGCAACAACACTGCTTCTGATCGTCTCATTTTTTACCGTTAAAAATGCAACAAAAAATAGATTTGCCGGCCTTCTTGCGGTTGCTTTTATCGTACTTCATCAAAAAGCACTTTCTTCCTATTTCCGGGCAACTGCAAGCGCCCCCATAGCACTGATGGTTATGCTTACGATTTGGGCTTTAAGTCTGAATATCAAAGAGAAAATCAAATTTCCCTTGGCATTTTTCTTTGGAAGCATGATGCTGATGACACGAATGAATACGATCTTCTTGTTCTTGGTACTCATAGGGTATATGCTTGTTGTTGCACAAGACAAGATTAAGACAACTTGCATGGCAATGGGTGTTTCTTTTATTATGATAACAGCAGTGATGATTAAATTTTTGATGATCAATGGAAAGAATACGCTACTGGGAATTTTTGCACCGTTTACGATCCACCTGTATCCTCAATTTTTTTATGGAACAGCAAATAAAGAATCCTGGATCGCACTCCCTTATGAGATTTTTCGTTCGCTTCAAAGTCTCGGAATTCTGGTTGCAGTTGCTATTCCACTTTTGCTTTATCTCTTCTTCGTTTTGCGGGAAAGAAGAGCAACAATATCAGAGCAAACAAGAAGCAAAGAAACGAGGAGAACCCTGTTCACAACGTTTCTCATGAAGCATCATTTTGTGGTCTTTCTTACTCTCGGTTTTTTGAGCATCTTTTTGACCCATTTCTGGGCAGATGACACGTATGTGTTTTACAGTATGCCTATTTTAGCAGTGTTGGGAAGTGTAGGAGTACACAAGATCGTAACCGAACAACGAGCCCAACAAGGTTTGATCATTGCCTTTGTTCTTGGCCTTCTTCTCTTCTCACTTTCCAGCTTTACGGTCCTTGATTTCAGCAATCCACTTTCCGGAGACAGCGACATTCTGCGTGCAAAAAGATCAGGAGCTGTCATTGCAAACCTCACTGAACCGGATGCGACCATCTTTATTGCAGATAATGAGATCGCTCAGTTACTCACCGCAAATCGAAAGACTTTCCCTCCGATGACCGCACGATATTATCTCTTTACAACCGACAATGACACTGTATTTGTCAAATCAACGAATCGTTTCAACATGGAAGTTCTCAACGACCACCTTGAAAATGAAAGTGATTATGTCTTGATACAAAGCAATCGGGGCTGGTTGAAACTCAACAAACCACCTATCCTCGAGAATGTTACAAAAACGATCCAGAATCAGCTGGATAACCAGTACCAGCATGTGGTTGATATTCCCAACGCCTTGCCGCGAAGGTATGTTTATGGAAACGGAACCATCAGCCTCTATAAACGACAAAGAGGAGAAAAAGGGGTGCAGGAGAGAAAATGAAAAAAGAGCGCATCGTCAAATGGGGATTTTGGATCTTGCTCATCGGGTTAGTTTCCATCTTCGGAGCCCAGGCATTTTTGTATATTTTTTATGGAGATACCTGGCTCGATGAAACAGAATATCTGTATGTTGGCCAGCAAATCTACGAACGTGACCTTACGCTTTATGATGAGATATGGTCGCGAGTCCCTCCGGTACTCCATTATATCTATGGATTTTCACAGACGCTCATCGGACCAAGCTTTGAGATGGGAAGATTGTTTTCTCTTATTTTCTCCAGTTTGCTTCTCATCACCATCTTTTTTACGGTAAAAAAAATGACGCAAAGCAGATACGCAGGATTGCTTGCCATTGCATTGATTATGCTGAATCAAAAAGCACTCTCATTCCTCCTCCGCGTCTCGCCCTACCCGCTCAGCCTTCTCTTGCTTTCGCTCTCGATAGGCGTGCTTGCAACAAAGATGAGGGATACGATCAAATTTCCACTTGCGTTTTTCTTTGCAAGCTTGCTGATGATGACACGGATGAATCTTTTTCCGTATGCGATGGTGCTCCTGGTGTATATGCTCATTGTTGCACAAGACAAGATCAAAACAACCGTTAGGGCAATGGGTGTTTCACTTGTTACGATAACCGCAGTGATGATTAAATTTTTGATTATCAATGGGAAGAATACACTGCTGGGAATTTTTGCACCGTTTACGATTTATCTGTATCCTGAGTTATTCTACAAAAACGTTGCAAAGGAACCGTGGCTTTCGGTGGTGTATGAAAGCTTTAAAGCAATGAATAACCTTAAAGTAATACTCATCTTCCTCATTCCGCTGACATGGTGGTTTGTTCAACACTATATCCAGCGAAGAAAAGAACATCAACAACACAAAAAAAAAGTACAGGCACCAACAACATCTCGGAGCACATGGCAAAGTGCATGGTTTGTTCTTTGGATGCGGGAACATCATCTGATCATTTTTTTGATTGCTTCTTTTTTTGCAATATTTATCCCGCACTTCTGGGCAAATGACGTGTATGTGTTTTACAGTCTGCCTCCCCTTGTCATCGTTGTGAGTGTGGGGCTCCATGCACTCATAAGAATGATAGAGAATGCGTTTACAAAAAAAATAGTGATTGCTTGGATTGCCGGAAGTTTAGTATTGTCGCTTTCTCTTTTTACAGTTCTTGATTTCAGCAATCCGCTTTCCGAAGACAGCGACATCCTGCGTGCAAAAAGATCAGGAGAGATCATTGCAAATTTGACCGAACCTGATGCAACCGTCTTTATTGCAGATAATGAAATCGCACAGTTGCTCACCGCAAATCGAAAGACTTTCCCTCCGATGACAGAACGATACTATCTTTTCTCTGATGACAATAATACGAATTTCTTAAGGGCGACCAACCGTTTCAACATGGAAATTTTGAATGAACACCTTGAAAATGAAAGTGACTACGTACTGATACAAAGCAACCGCGGATGGCTGAAACTGAATAAACCGCCCATTCTCGAAAATGTCACCAAAAACATCCAAAGTCAGCTGGATAACCAGTATCAGCACGTGGTTGATATTCCTAACGCACTCCCCAAACGTTATGCATATGGAAATGGAACGCTTTCACTCTATAAACGAGTAAAAAAGGCTAAAGAAAATAAAAAGTTATAAAGAGAAAGCAAATTGAAACCATAACGATAGGTAAAAGGAGTACGGAAAATGGCTAGCCAAGAACGATTCGGATTTAAATGGACGACATGTCCGCAACTCTTCTTAGATGATACCTACCAAGAGCATGTGCATCGCTGGCTCACTCCGCTTGAGTTTAAAGATTTTAAGGGTAAAACGGTTCTTGATGCAGGATGCGGCCCAGGAAGAATTAGTTATTTTCTCCTGAAGGCAGGGGCGCGAGTGACTGCTTTTGATTATGATCCACGAACTGTGGAGTTGTGCAGACGAAATCTTGAACTATTCCCCCACAAAGAAATCCAGTATCTTTCGATCTATGACATTCCTTGGAAAAATTGCTTTGATATTGCAATAAGTACCGGAGTGATTCATCATCTGAAAGACCAGCCCTTAGCAGTGAAAAAACTTGTTGAAGCAACAAAACCAGGAGGCAGCGTACTTGTATGGTTATATGGGAGAGAACATAATGGATGGATTATTTACTTTATCAACCCCATTCGATTTATTACTTCAAGACTCCCGATTACGTGGACCAATTTTATCTCCTATTTTTTTTCTGTTGCACTCTACTGCAGAAGCCATTATCTGCCATCACGATCACCTTATATGGAGCTTTTAAAAAAGTGCAATTTTAGCAGGATTCATGAACTGGTTTTTGACCACCTCCTTCCACGCATTGCAAAATACTATCGAAAAGATGAAGCAATCGAGCTTTTGAAAAATGCAGGACTTGAGAACGTACAAGTGTATCCCGTTAATAATAATTCATGGTCGGTGATTGGAACAAAACCAAAAATGGAAGGAAGAAGGAATACCAAGAAGGAAAAAGATAATGGAAAATAACAACGAAACTCGTGATGGGACAGAAGAAAAAGATACGCAACCAGAAAAAGAAGTGTTTCCTGTCAAAAAGACAAGTTCGATGCGTACCTTCTTTGAAAAAATAGAGCTGAAGAAGAGAGCAGAACAGATCAAAACGAAAACAACACAGTGGATGCATAACAAGACAGGGGATACGCAAAAAGTAAAAACGAAGATAAAGGGGTATGCAAAAAACATCGGAGTCCTTCTCCTCACCGTGCTCATTATTTTTCTTCTCTTTGAGATCGGATTTAGGATAGCGGACAATCAGCCTCCTGCGCCCAAAAGAAATATCCTTATCAAACATTCGATGTATAACCCTTTCCTTATTTTCGGACCCAGTTTCTCACAGGCAGACCGGCAGGGGACCCTCGAGGAAAATAGAGGGTTTGCAATCTGGAACCCTCAGGGATTTCGACTGCCAGACAATATTCAGTATGAACCACCTCCTGATGAATACCGCATTTTTGCCTTAGGTGGATCCACAACCGAAGATATGGCTAATGGTAAGAACGTCCATTGGTGCGGGGTAGCAGAAGATCTTCTCGATGAAACGCGCGTCTTTGGGAACAAGAAGCCGCGATGCATCAATGCAGGAAGCTCAGGGTATACGACAGCTCATTCACTCGTACGCCTGCAATTTGACCTTCTCAATTTCAAGCCCCAAATGATTACGGTGATGAACGTGATCAACGATTTCACCGTGAGTTATTTTCCGATCGACCCGCAGACTCAAAGATACAACTATGGAAATAAATATTTCAACCCCACCTTTACCGAGGAGACCAATCTGAGAAAGCTTCTGTTCGACAAGAGTAAAGTGCTGACGAAACTTGAAAAAAAACTGAAGAACATTCAAACGAAACTGACGGCAAAGAAAATACCTGCCAAGGATGGTACAATCATTTACAGCAACATGCGATTTACGAATGAATCGCTCCCCATGCTGACAAGACTGTACTATAACAATCTTAAGAGCATCGTTGCCGTAGCAAAAGAACATAACATTACGGTTGTTTTGATGTCAGAACCGATGGTTTTTACTGACGAAAAAATTGCAATGCTCTTTGGACATGAAAACTACAACAAGGATATTTTTTATCCTGAGAAAGAAAAATTACAGCTTGATCTTGAACTGTATAATGGGATTGTGCAGATGGTTGCAGAAGAAGAGGACGTCTCCTTTATTGATATGTACACATTCATGGGGCATGATGAACGTTACTTTGTTGATGCCGCTCATTACACTGCAGAAGGATCAGAGCGATTTGGGTATATCTATACAGAAGAGTTGAGAAAAATCTTTGCAGAAGAAGAGAAGAAACAGAAAGAGAAGGCCGAGCTGTATGACCCAGCCCGCATTGCACAGATACTTGGGAATCTTGCGCAGGGGAAAGGAATCAAACAGCCTGTAGGGATTAGTTATTAAGGGGCAAGAAAGCAGTGAACAACCCTCCAACGATACCTTTATATACGTCTCCCGATGGCCGAGAGAGGTATGGCAGCAACTACCGCATCAACAATGATGAAGAAAGGCGACTTTGTAGAGCTCAACTACACAGGAACACTCACACAGGAAAAGCTGGTGTTTGATACCACCGAAGAAAAGATAGCAAAACAGCAGGAGATCTATAATGCTGATGCAACGTCGAAATATAAACCAGCAATTATCTGTGTCGGCCAGAACAGCATTGTGAAAGGCCTTGATGATGAGTTAGTAGGAAAAGAACTCAACAAAGAGTACACTATTGTTCTGCCCCCTGAAAAGGCATTTGGAAAAAAAGATGCAAAACTCATCCAATTGGTTCCCACCAGCAAATTTCTCCAGCAAAAAATTCAGCCCATTCCCGGACTCCAGGTGACTATTGATAATGAAGTCGGAACCATCAAAATGGTTTCCGGTGGAAGAACCTTAGTTGATTTTAATCATCCGCTTGCAAGCAAAGAAGTGAGTTATACGATCAAAGCGCTTCGCATCGTTACTGATACCAAAGAAAAACTTACTGCACTGATGCGTCTGCAGTTCAATGAAGAAGAGGTGCAGGCAACACTTGCGGCACAGAACGGAAAAAACGACAGCATCACTGCAACAATCTCCCTCAAAGCATTTCAGAAGTTTCCACAGGAGCTTCTTGACCAGCTTTCTCAAGAGTTTTCAAAAAAAGTGCATGAGCTTATTCCTGAGATTACTGCTGTTGCATTAAAACAAGGGAAATCACAAGAAAAAGACATCAAAAAGCCCGCGTAACTAGGGAACAATGAGTACTACTCAAGGAAAATAACGCATTAAAAAGCAGGAGAAGAAGAAAAGAAAGGTTGTTCTTGAGATAATAAAACTTTAAATAGTAGTTACTCATGGAAGAATACAGAAAAAAGGGGTATAAGAAAAAGGAAGAGAAGAAGGAGTATACAAAGCATAAGACGAGAAATAGTAAGACGAAAAACACATGGGGTGAAGAGGGATGGATATTTATCCTAATCAAACGAATCAACAGATACGATACGCACAGAGTTCTGAAGCAGGATCATCATTCGGACAATCAGTTATGCATACAACGCAAACACCCGGCACCATGAGTGCAACACAGGGGTTTCAACAGCATACTTCACCGTATCCCAGCCACACAGGTAGTTTCGGCGGTTCCGGATCTGGCTCGTCTGGCTCAAGTGGTTTTACAGGATATCCCCGACAAGCGCCTCCTGTTCAAGTACGCAGTGTAGAAATTGAAACCACACAGAAAATGACAGGTTCTCAGCGACGAGAAAATACTGCAGATGCAGAACTTGAAGATCTCCTCAGAAGCCAGCGCGCACGCATCAAGGTGATTGGCTGTGGCGGCGGAGGAAACAACACAATCAACCGCATTGCAGAAGTGGGAGTGAAAGGCGCAACCACCGTTGCAGTGAACACTGACGCACAAGATTTATTGTACACCACAGCAGACGTGAAGATTCTTATTGGAAAAGAAACAACCAAAGGTATGGGTGCAGGATCCATTCCTAAAATTGGCGAAGAAGCTGCACGAGAAAACGAATCAGAGATTCGTGAAGTGCTCAAAGATACGGACATGGTTTTTATCACCTGCGGTCTTGGCGGGGGAACCGGAACAGGATCTGCTCCGGTGATTGCTGAAATCGCAAAAAAACAAGGCGCTTTGACCGTTGCTATTGTTACCTTGCCCTTTTCTATGGAAGGACAGCGACGCTATGAAAATGCTGTTATTGGGCTTGAGAAACTTGAAAATATTGTTGACACACTGATTGTAATTCCCAACGACAAATTGCTGGAACTTGCTCCTGACCTGCCGTTGCATACTGCATTTAAAGTTGCAGATGAAATCTTAACCAATGCAGTCAAAGGCATTGCTGAACTGGTGACAAAAGCAGGACTTGTCAACCTTGACTTTGCAGACATTCGCGCAGTGATGGGCAATGGAGGCGTTGCATTGATTGGTGTCGGAGAATCTGATACTGAAAACCGAGCGCTTGAATCCGTTGAAAAAGCCATTACGAATCCGCTTCTTGATGTGGATATCTCTGGTGCAAATGGAGCCTTGATCAATGTTTCCGGCGGACCGGACATGACATTGGATGAAGCAAGAAAAATCGTTGAATCCATTTCTGAAAAACTTGATGAAGACGCGAAGATCATCTGGGGGGCGCAGATCAGTGATGATCTCACCAATGTGGTGCGAACCCTGTTGATTGTGACCGGAGTCAAATCAACCCAGATCTTTGGACCCAACCGCAAGGTTTCAGTCAAGAAAAAACTCGAGATTGAAAACGAGCTGGGCATTGAGTTTGTGGATTAAGCGTCGTGTCAAGTACGGAATGAGCAGTTCATGCCTCTTGTGCTTGTCTATACCGCAAGCTTTAAAAAGGAGGAGCCCTCAACAGAGGGTATTCTAGGGAGTTTCCAAGGCTTAGAGGGTACTACAAAGAGTACGCAAAATGAATAAGGTATAGAACAATAGGCACAGAGTATACAACATGAATGAAAACACAACGGAAATACGTGACGAGAACGTGCATCAAGAAATAACGACTACACCGACGCCCCATACAGGAACTCAACAAACGCAACAGAGCACCCATCCAAGCCGTTGGAAAGAGTGGATGCGACAGCTCAAAGAATTTTATATCGAATGTGTCCGAGTCCTTAAAGTAACCAAAAAACCCACGATGTTCGAATTCAAGACGATTGTCAAAGTCTCTGCACTCGGCATGGCCATTATTGGTATGCTGGGTTTCTTGATCTTTATGTTGAATAGAATGCTGTTTGGATAAATGTAGTTCAGGTGAATCGCACAATGGAAAACGAAAAAACAACTGAGAAAATGGAAGAACAAGAGAAGACATTTGAAGAAGAAATGCAGGAAGAGTTAGAAGGAAAAAACGAAGATAAAGATGCAAAGAATAAGAAAAAAGAAACTGAAGCTTCTTCAACCGAAGACCTCACCAAAGATTGGATAAAAGAAAAGGGAGAAGAAGGCGAAGAAAAACCTATGGAGCGATTAAGCCCGGAAATGAGTAAAGAAGTCAAAACAGGGGCAGCAACCGCAGAACAGCGAAGACCTAGTATGGTTTTTGCACTCCGCACCACGGCAAACCGTGAAGATCAGGTGATGGATTTTATTGTCAGCAATGCTGAAAAGAAAAAAATTGCAGTGTATGCAGTGCTCCATCCGCCCGGCATGAGAGGGTATATTTTTATTGAATCAGCAAGCAAGGGCGATGCTGAACAAGCAACCCAAAACATTCCGTATGCACGCGGGATTCTCAGAGAAGAAGTTCCTTTCAAAGATATTGAACCGATGCTTGAACAGGTCAAGAAAGACATCAACATCCGCAAGAATGATATTGCTGAAATCATTTCAGGACCCTTCAAGCGGGAAAGCTGTAAGATTACCCGTATCGACAAAGCGAAGGGTGAAGTGGTTGTTGAATTGCTGGAAGCAGCAGTTCCTATTCCGATCACGGTCAAGATCGATGCAGTGAAGGTTATCCGGCGTGAAGGCGAAACACCTGCTGAAGAAGAGGACGATTCGTAGAGAAGCTTGCTGCGTGTCAACAAAAGGGGTCTATAATTTTATAAAGACCGTGTACGTAAGAAGCATTCATGGAATGGTTTATCCTTGCACTGCTTGCTGCAATCTTTCATGCAATCCTAAACGGATGTGTGAAGCATTACTTACGACAGTATCACCGCTATGTGCTTGCAGGGGGCGTAATTCTCAGCGGAGGACTCTTGCTCATGCTTGCGTCAGGGATACAAGGATTCCCAAGGATTCAGGAAGGTTTTTGGGTTTGGGCAATTGTATGTATTATAGGAGTTAGTATTGCCAATATTTATTATTACAAAGCATTGGACGTGGGGGAGTTATCTCTTGTGATTCCCATGCTTGCATTTACTCCTGTTTTTATGCTCTTGACATCCATGCTCATGCTCAATGAATTTCCTGCGACCAAAGGACTCATCGGAATTCTTCTTGTTGTTGGAGGATCGTATGTGATAAACTTTGAAAAGTCAAGGCAATGGCTGCTTCCGTTTCAAAAGTTTTACACCAACAAAGGTATTAGGTATATGTTCATTGTTGCTACCGTGTATAGCGTCACTGGGAATATTGATAAGATTTTGACACTCAAATCTAATGCAAGCTTCGCCGGAGGTCTGGTTAAACTTTCTTCAGGTCTTTTCTTGGTATGCTGGATGTGCACGCAAAAGCAAGGTGTAAAAGAAATGATCAAACCGCGACTTTGGCTTATTGCGCTTGGTATCGGGGTGTTTTCTGCACTGGTTACCTATGTGCAGTTTACAGCAAATACTCTGACCCTTGTTCCGTATGTTATTTCTGTGAAAAGACTTTCTATTCTGTTCAGCATCCTCATCGGTTATTTCTTCTTTCAAGAACGACAGTTTGGACAGCGCTTCCTGGGCGGTGCACTGATGGTCATCGGAACGTATCT
>Ga0209542_10013468_pt1 | contig 14093 bp, 17 predicted proteins | sample RifCSPhighO2_01_FD_184028 | JGI IMG/M metagenome (GOLD analysis project Ga0209542, IMG submission 184028) | Soil microbial communities from Rifle, Colorado - Rifle CSP2_plank highO2_0.1 (SPAdes) (version 2) | ecosystem: Environmental > Terrestrial > Deep subsurface > Rock core/Sediment ...
TGAGAGTTGCTCAAAGTACAAGTGGTGCTGTAATTGGTCCTGTTGATCAAGTACACCCAGGTGTTTTAATCTGGGAAGGTAAGGATGACTCTAGTGAGTATAAGCCAATATATGTGGACTTAGAACAAAATTCTGCAGGTTCGTCTACGGACGGAGTTGGAGTGAATGACGTATTCTTTGCTTCAGATACAAGGTGGACTGCTACTCTTGCTAGTGATAGTGATATTGAACAAGAAGTTGATTGGTGGGGAACCCTAGTTACTTCTGATTCAAGTACATCAAGTCAAAAGACTGTAACTATTGCTTATCCAAAGAGTCAAGTCTATGCTAACATCTTTGTTGGTGAGGCTAGTGCTTCAGTTGGAAGTGGAGGTGGAATGATGTCTGTTACAGATACTCAAGTAGCCTCTGTTGCTGGAAAGAACCTTATCGTAGTTGGTGGATCTGCTATCAACTCTGTTGCTGCTGAATTACTTGGTGGCGCTTACAGAGGAGATGCATTTACGGCTACTACAGGTATTGGTGCTGGACAGTTCTTAATTGGATCTTACAGTAGAGGTGGAAATGTTGCTTTACTTGTCGCAGGTTATGAAGCTGCTGACACTGCAAAAGCTGCTGACTACTTGGTCAACAATGCTGTTGATACAACTGTCGGAAAAATGATTAAGAAGACTTCGTCAACTTATCAAGACTTAGCTTAATTAAAAAATAGGGGGTAAAACCCCTGCTTTCTTTTTTTTATTTTTTTATATCTTGTCGAGATACTATTAAGTTAGCTATGTGGCTTTTGAGGACATAAACTACAATGGACTTAGATAATATCTTATTTTGAAAATAATATCTTTAGAAGTTAATACGGCTCTGTTCAGAATTGTAAGATTTTCATAAAATTTTGGAAACGCCAAGCCGAAAGAGGTGGGTCTCTGGCCTCCAAAAAGAGATCCACTCCAGCGATGTGACAGAGTTGAGATATAGCGGGGATTGCCCCAGAGATTTAGGGGTACACTCCAGCGGTGAGAAAATCAAAAAAGATTAATCCTGGACAGAGCCTATTTTGAAAATAATATCTTTAGAAGTTAATACTATATCGACGGTAAAGAGTATCTTAAGTTAATTTGATTTTTTAGTAAGGGGAGTATTATTTATATAGTCTTAATAATATTGAAGAAGAATTAGATAGAGTTTGTTGAAAGTGACGTCCTCCTCACCCTAAAGAACGAATCTTCCTTCGACTTGTTCAACTAACAAATAACGCATTTTATCGCCACGGTTAAATATTATAACCACTGCGAAAAATGGACAAGTTACCGCGACTTTTAAGTCGCGGATTTCAAGCGAAGCTTTAAATTACTTTCTTTTTTTACTTACATAGATGTAAGCTACTACTGCAACGATTATTAAAATAATTATTATTGACAGAATATATATCTTTTTGTTTGAAGTTGTTGGCTCTGGAGTTATTTGGTCAGTTACTTTATCTTCGGCACCAGTTTCACTTTTGTCTGAACTTTCAGTAGACGTATATGCTTCACTTATTCCAGTTATTGTAAGGCTTGCTGTTTTAAATTCTATTTTATTTAGCATTACAGATATGTCGTAGATATTGTCTGCATTTAAGTCGAACTTCTTTACTTCATTTACTGATAGAGTTGCTTTTTGAGGGGTTGAGCTGACTTCTATTGTCGCTTGTGAATCTGTTACATCAGTTAAACCGATGTGGTGAGTTCCGCCGGCAGCGATTACTTCAACACGATAATTTTTTGCTAAAGATTTTGTATAACCTTCGTTTACTTCGTCTTCAGTTACTTTGTAAGTCGCTGCCCACGAAGAGCTTGAAGAACTTGAAGAACCGCCACCGCCACCTGTAATTGAAGAACTTCCTCCGGAAACTGTAAAGTCTGCTGATGCTGATACAGAATTTCCTGCCCAATCAGTTACAGTGCAAGTTTCAGTATGGGCACCAGTAAGAGCGGTAGATGGACTTGCTGTAAATGTGGCTGTTTTTACTCCAGATGTTGCATCACTTCTTGAACATGAACATGTTACAGTTTCTTCTTTTGTTACCGAATCTGGAGAGCAAGAGAATGATGAAATTGTGGGAGCAGTAGTATCTAAGGTAATTATTCTTGTTCCCGTTCCAGTACTGTTTGTGTTACCTAAAGTATCATTTGCAGTTGCATTGAGGTGGTAAACTCCGTCGGAGAGATTGGTGAAATTAATAAAATCGGAATTTGTACTTCCAATTGTTCTATTGAATAGGCTTCCATTGGAATAGTAAAGTGAGTAAGTTATATTTGCTAATATGCCAGAATATGAACTGTCAGTGTCATCTGCAGTGATGTTTACGCCTATCCATGTTTGTGAGAGGTTTGTGTTCTCGCCAGTAGTTGCTCCGTCGAAGGAAACATTAAAAGGTGCACTTGCATCAATCGTAATCGCTCGTGTTCCTGTTCCCGTAGCATTGATATTTCCAGCGGTATCATTTGCCGTAGCATTAATATAATAAATTCCGTCGGCTAGACCAGTGAAGTTGATGACATCTGGATTATTATAACCGTTTCCATTTGCAATAGTTCTGTTAAAAACAGTCCCATTTGAATACATTAGTTGATAAGTAATGTTTGCTAAAGATCCAGCAAATACTCCACTTGAATCATTAACACTCACATTGATAAAAATCCAGTTTTGGGATTGGTTGGTTGCTCCTGAATGTGTTGCTCCGTCGAAGGAGACATTATGCGGTGCTGTCGTATCAACTGTAATAACTCTTATTCCTGTTCCCGTAGCATTTATATGTCCAAAAGTATCATTTGCAGTAGCATTTATATAATAAACTCCGTCAGACAAAGATGTAAAATTAATAGCTTCTAAATTTGATGTTACAAGTGTTCTGTTAAGAACAGTCCCATTTGAGTGGGATAGTTGAAAGGTGGTGTTAGCCAATACCCCTGCATAACCACCTTCTGAATCAATTGCTGTTACGTTTACATAAATCCAATTCTGCGATTGATTTATAGCTCCTGCATGTGTTGCTCCGTCGAAAGAAATATTATTTGGGCTTGACGTGTCGTTTATTTCTATTGTAAGGTTGGTTATGTAAATCTGGGAGTTGTTTAATACACTTACATTAATTAGGTAAATTCCTGGTGTTGATGCGACTGCCGTGAAGTTAAAATTCTTCACATCTGTTCCATTCATTATGTAAGGGGCGTGATGAACCCAACTAAGTACGGTAGAAGTATTTGAAAATAGAGAAGTGTTTACGGGATATGTGCTATTTGAACTTAAGTCGAAGACGAGACCTGCAGGAAGAGTAATGTTAACATTAGTAATGTTCGTTGCCCCACCTGCATCAAGAGTAATATTAAAATTATTTGTAATCGTTTCGTTAAACGAACTTTTTGAGACACTAACATTTGTTGCTGATGAAACCAGCGTCATTAGAAATACCGTCGATAAAAATACCGTTAGTAAACTTAAACCTCTTAATGTTACCATCATCCTCTCGCAACATCTTAGAATAATTAGTATTTAAATCTTTCTTGAGATTTTTATTTTAGTAAGATTTAAAAGTTTATTATAATTGTTTTTACAATGGCTAAAAGATCGGTAAAAAATAAAAAAGTTAGTGATGGTTCAGGAAATAAAGTTGTTTCTAATAAACCGTCGAGGAAAATTTTAAAGGAAGAAAATAAACAACTTTTTTGGATAATTTTAATAATCGTTCTTGTGTTTGCGTCGTTTATCGGGTCGTATGTTTATGTTCAGAAGTCTAAAGTTTTTGAATATGGAAATGCTTCTTGGGCGATTGAAGACTATAAGGATCTTCGGATTTATCACGGCGTTTTTGGAGTTTTTACGCGTCCCGATTTGAAGTATAATATTTTTTTAAGGGTGGATCCTCGAGAGAATAATGTTTCTGTTGATGGGACTTTAGATAGGTTCACCTACAATGCGATCGTTTCATACACGCCGGCGGTTAACGAATGTTTAGGAGAATTGCCGAGGGTAGTTTTTGATTTGAACTCATTTTTACTTGGTGGTGTTGGAATGAGAAATGTTGAAATGGGAACAACTGATTATGATATGGCAAGAGAGAAAAAGATTTTGCGAGCCGATTGCTCGACGGCAATTGATGATGTTACTGTAATAATTATCGATAGAGGCGATAAAGGAATTTTTCAAAATCCCGAGAATCCTTATTGTTATTCGATTCAGGTTAGAGATTGTGGAGACCTTGCTCCTGTTGAAAAGTTTATGACCCAATCAATATCTGATTTTAAGGAGAGTCATTAACTAAACTATGGACACCCAACTAATCTTGGGTCTTATTTTGACACTTCTTCCCGTCGTGGAACTTAGAGCTGGACTTCCAGTCGTTATTGATTATTGCTTGAAAAATGGAATAAGCATTTGGCCTTATTTTGCAGTTGTTGTTTTGCTTAATATATTTTTAATATTAGTTATTTTTGTTTTTTTAGATTATTTTCATAAGCATTTTCTTAAGATTAGAATGTATAGAAAAATTGTCGAGAGATTTATTAATAGAATTTGGAAGAAAGCTGGTCACATCGAGAAGAGAATTGGAACGATGGGTTATATTGCTTTGATGATTTTCGTCGCTGTTCCCCTTCCTGGTACTGGAGTTTGGAGCGGAGGGATAATTTCTTGGATATTAAAACTTGATCGATTAAAAAGTTTTATTTTTATGGCACTTGGAGTTTTGATTTCTGGATTAATAGTTCTTGGAATTAGTGTTGGGCTTTTTAGTTCTTTTTGAAGTTAGGATTTCAAAAAACCTTGCGGTTTTTTGTCCTTGACCATTTTCTTGCTGGTTTGGATCGGATTATTTATGTATGTTTCTTTATTAAATTTGGATTTCAAAAAACCTTGCGGTTTTTTGTCCTTGGCCATTTTGTTGCTGGTTTGGTTTTGGGTTTTTTATGTTTCTTAATTAAACTGAATAGATATCTCACGTCGGTGTAAACTGGGATAGACTTTATCTTGTAGATTTTAATTAAGGTTAACCAGATTGCTACGACTAATAGGGTTGAGAGGACATTCCAGAAGATCCAGTGAACCGATTCGAAATAAATTGATCCGTAAATATTTACCAAGACTAAAATTCTTATTAGATTTAAAATGAAAAGTGACGCTAATGAAATTAGTAGGACGTTTATTCTCACTTTCGTTTTAATATTTGCCGTCGAGAAAATCAGAATTGTTAAGAGGAAAAAGGCGGAGCCGGCGACACAGGCAGGGATTAATTCTATTACAAAGTTACTTGTTATAATTTTGTTTGAGATGGTGACAACTTCGTTTCCAAAGATTAAAAGAAAGAATTTTAGCGACGAAACTGTTGCAGGAGTTAAGATTAGGTAAAAGATTTTTAGATTCCCGAGGGAGACTAAGAGAATAATTAAATATCTAAAAAAAATCGAAATTAATTTTTTATTCATCAATAACTTAGAGAAGTAGATTTTAAAACCTTAAGCTTTTCTCGAAGACGCCCTTACGATTAAGACAAGCAGTATTAAGATTAATATTGCTGCAATTGCGATTATTAGGTAAGCGACGGTGTTTCCTTTGAAGTTGCTGAAGATTCCATTTGAGGAAGTTGGTTCAGCAATGTTTGTTACTTCGATTGTCTTTCTGAAAGTTTCTCCGTTGATTATTGAAACGAATCCGAAACTTTGGCTACCTGCAACTTTTGGCTTTAAGGTTAATGTTACTTCTTTTGATTCTCCACTTAAAAGTTCAGTTGATTGTGGAGTGATGCTTACTACATCTGCCCATGAATCAAGACCTTCAGTTGAGAAAGTTGCGCTTGAATCTTTATCGTTGTTTTTTACAGTTACTTTGATTACTAAGTCTTCTCCAATAACTGCACTCGAGGACAAACTTGCCGTAACACTTGGATCCTTTGCCTTACAACTTAAAACATCGAGGAAGATTCTGTAGTTCTCGTCGAGGTCGTCTTCAGAGTTTAGGTCGTATGAGTCTACATCCATTTCGTCCTCGTCGTTATCATAATCGAAGTAAGTTACAATGTTTAAGGTGTATCTTTTTTCGATAGCGTTAGTTGGGATTTGGAGCGCAAAACTCATGTCTTTATTCTTTCCTGCTCGAAGGTTACTTATTGATTGAAATTCTACGATTCCAAGTTCTTTGTTATTTATACTTACTAGGACTCCGTCTTCTTTGTCAGTTCCAAGATTGTATACAGGGAAAGTAACTTCTGCTACTGCTCCACAGGTTGTTAAGACCACGTTCTGTAAATCTTGGTCTCGGATTACTACTGCTTGATCATCCTGCCTTGTGTAATCTATTTCTTGGAAAGATTCTCCACTGAAAACATCTGCACATTGAATTTCTTCATCTCCTTCGGAAAATGCCTTTACATAGATTTTATAGCTTTCCTCGTCGAGATCTGTTGGTAATTCTTTAATTTTAAAAACCGCAGATTCGGTTTCTCCGTCTCTAATACTTCCCAAATCTATTTCATCGTCTTCAAAGTCGAAGTCGTTAGTTACATCGTTACCGTCTCTGTCTAAGATTAAAAGTCTTACTAAAACATTGCTTACTCGATCTTTTGAGTGAGTATTTTTAACGTCGACAGTTATTTCTATTTCGTCAAGAGGTTCCCACGCGTCGTCTTCTCCAACACCGAGGTTTGCGATATCTATGTCAGTGATTCTTAAGTCGCCTACATTTCCTGCACTGCAGAATTTGAATGGGGGCAAGGATGAAGTAGGAGTTATTGTTAATTCAATAGGAATAGATTTTTGGGATGTTCCGATAAGTGTTCCTTTAATGTTCAATGTGCCTGTGTAAACTCCCACTACTTGGTTTGAAGGAACAACAACACGATAAGTTAATTCTGTTTCTTGCCTATCTTTAATTGTTGTTGGAGCATTTAAGATTTGTTGATTTGTTGATAATAATATATTTGAACCTAGAGTTAAATTAGAGAATTCGTAAACAACAGATGTTAAATCTAATGCAGGAGTATTTGAGCTGTCGGTACTTGTAATTTTGAATTTTACATCTAAAGTTTTTCCTTGTTCTAAAGTTCCCTTCAAATCTGTTGGGTTAAAAGCAATTACGGCACTTGCAATACTCAAACTAGAAAGTACTGCTACGAAAATTAAGGTCAATGCGAATGCATTTTTTGTTACCATGTTGTAATTTTGTAATTATGACAGTTTATAAAGATTTCTATACTTTTAGGAAATGATAGTTTTTGGATTTTTCTATATTTTCTTGGTTTTAGTTTAGAATACCGTCGGATTTGATACTTTTAAAGTTTAATTAATTTTGGATTTTGATTTTTGGTTTTGGAGAAGGTTTATTTTTTGAATATTTTTAAGAGAAATATTTTAGATTATTGGTTATGTAATTTGCAGGAAATTTTCTTGGGCTCTGTCCAGAATTATAAGATTTTCACAAAATTCTGGAAACGCAAAGCCAGAAAGGGTGGGTTTATCGACGGAGTCGATATTTAGTGGGAATTGCCCCAGAGATTTAGGGGTACACTCCAGCGGTGAGAAAATCAAAAAAGGTTAATTCTGGACAGAGCCATTTTCTTGGATAGGTTTATATATTTTAAAGGTTTTTTTAAGACATGGTTAAAGCACGGGAGAATCTTGTTGGGGCTTATGCGTTTTTGGTCGGTGTGGTTTTGGCTGTGATATTTGGAATATTTAATAGTTCGCTTGAGCAGGCCGGTGGGGTTTTTTATTCTGCTCTTGTTTTGATTGGTCTTGTCGTCGGGTTTACGATTGTTGGAGATAGAGATTCTAACACGTTTTTGCTTGCGAGTCTTGCTTTAGTTATTGTTGGAGCGCTCGGGCATGATCCTTTGAATGTTGCGCCGAATAATTTTATGGTGACGGCTCTTAGGGAAATATTGGTTTCGCTTCTTGTTCTTTTTGTTCCTGCGACGATAATTGTAGCGCTTAAGACTGTATTTGCGATGGCTAAAATTTAAATTTGAAAACCTTCGGTTTTCATCCTTTGGCCATTTTATTGCTGGGTTGTTAGTATAGTACATATGGTAGGGGTGAGGGGTTGGATAATTGAAAAACTTCGGTTTTGACTTAGAGACTTCGTCACTATCTGGGACAAGGGTTTTGCTGGCTGGTTAAGGGAATGGGGAGTTATAATATAGGGGAGAGATTAAATCGCTTTGCGATTTATCCTGGTTAGAGGTTTTGCTAGTGGAGGAAGAAGTGAGAGCATATAAGTATATAATATAGGGGAAGGGTTTAGTAAATAAGAATTGCGACAGAGAATATTTAAACAATATTAATCTGTTTCTTGAATGGGTGGTGAGGGTGATTCTAGATTAGGTTCTAAGGGGATTGAAGTAGAGTTAGATGAAAAGATGGTGATTAGGGCTATTGAATTGGCAAAAACTAATAGGGGCATGAGGTTAACTGGAGGGAATTTTGAAGTTACAATAAGTGCTGTGTTGGTTGAGACAAATAGACTAATAGGGTGCGTTGCAAAATCTATGAAATTAACTGGTGAGGATTATATGGTTACTATCGGTCCAGTTTTAACAATGCACAATTATCAAGGCAAGGATATGAAATATTAATTGACGGGATTTTTTAGAAATCTAATACCTGTCGATATCTTCACGTCTCATTTGAGGTTCTTGTTCGGTTGCGCCTTTTTTGATTTCGAAGACTTTTGAAGGTGTTGCGATCACAATGTTTTCGCCAAAACCAGCGATTCTTCCGTCGAGAGCTTCAACGGTTTTTTTGACTTTGGAGATTGCCCTTTTTAATTCTATGACGTCTTTAGATTTTAAGATTTTTATATCGATTATGGCAATTGTGTAGCCTTCTCGGAGGGCGTTTAAAATTGGATTTATATCTTCGTAAACCCTTAAGACGAATGTTTTTACCAAGACTTTTGAATCTGATTTTTCTTGTTCGAGGTCTATTTCAATGAAATCTGGAGAACTTTCCTCTTCACCACCCCACATTTTCTTTAGTTTGTTGAAAACCATAATGATATTTTCTAATTGTCAATATATAAATATTTATGTGGTGTAGTTGAGAGATTATATTGTGAGAAAATTTGGGGTTTTGAGAATCATTTAATTACAATATCGTAAAATGAAAGACGTTGCGATTATAATTATTTTTAGGATTAATTTTGGGATGAAAAGAAAGAAAGAGTTTTCTTTTTTAAGTTGAATTTATCGTAATTATTCCTCGTTGCCGTTGATCTCGGCCATTATTTCTTCTCGAAGAGATGATGTTTTTTCTTGGAAATTTTTTTCTTGTTCATCGATAGATTTCATTCTTGTTTTTAATAATTCTTTTTTTCTTTTCATTTCTTCTAAGATTTTTTCTTTTGAGGATTTGATAACAACTTGGTTTCCGATTATTCTTGAGATTTCTCCGTCGGATTTTTCAACTTCGGAGATTATGAAATCTGTTTCTGTTAGCTCCATCGAGAATGCGTTTTTTTGCATAAGGAATTGCTGGAAGTTTTGTTCGAGCATCTGAAGTTCTTGAATTTTTGATTGAACTTCTTCGCTTAAGCCAGCGAATGGATTGTTACCTTGGTCGTGATGTCCGTGATTATGGTCGTGGCTATGTTCATGAGAATGGTCGTGGTCATGTTTTTCTTCGTGATTGTGTTTGCAAACGCAATTTGGATTTTTACATCCCATTTTAATTTGAGCTAACCGTTTTCATTTTAGTTCGAGGTTTGTAAAAAATTCTTGAGCCACATGTTGGACAGACGAATCTTTTGTTTATGTCTTCGGATTTTAATTTGCTTGAACAGTTGAAACATTTGTATGCTGCCATAATGATTTATATTTTCACCTTTTTTAATCTTTTAGGTGAAAGGTTCCTCCTGCGAATTTTTTTCCACATTTTAAACAGAGCCAGATCGCGCTTGCTTTTCTTTTTGCTCTTCCTTTACAAAAAGGGCATTCTTGTTTGACTCTTTGTTTAACTTCGACGGCGACGAGCCTTTCTTTAATTTTACCATAACCTGCGCCGAATCTTCCTGCGCTTCCGATTTTTTTTCTTTTTACTGCCATAAAGATAGTGAGAAAAAGTGGTTTTTAAATGTTGGTAACTTGGGAAAAATAATAAAATTAAATATAGTTTGGCGGTTTGTTATCTTGGGGAATTATTGGGGAATTAAAATGAGTAAACTTAAAAACTAACTAAATTTTAAAATCATGTGGGGATATGGTCTAGCCTGGCATGATTCGAGGTTTGGGACTTCGCGACCCCGGTTCAAATCCGGGTATCCCCATTTTGGATGTAGTTTTGCTTCGCAAAACTATCCTTGTGGCTAAGTTTTTGCTTAAGACTTGAGGAAAGTTATTGAGGGAGGATGTGGAAGTTTTGGGGTAAATTATTTCTTGGATAATTAATTTAGGCTTTTTAGTTTTGCTTCGCAAAACTATCCTTGGCTAAGTTTTTGCTTAAGGTTTGAGGAGGGTTATTGAGGGAGGATAACTCTTGAAGGTGGATGTAGTTTTCTTCGAAAACTATTTCTTAGCTAATTAATCTCGGTTTGGATAATTCAATGAAGGGGTTTAGTTTTGAGTAATTTTGTGAGAATCTTTAGGGAATAATTAATTGATTTTGAGAAAAGTTGGAGATTACTTCTTTTTTGCCTCAACTTTTTTTGCTTCAGCAGGTTTTGCCGTTGCTGTTGCAGGGGCAGTTGTTGCGGCTGCGGCTTTCTTTTCTTCTTCAGCTGCTTTTTCCGCTTCTTCAGCCTTCTTGATTGCATCTTGTTTACCTTCAACTTCTTTAAAGAATGCGTCTAGTTCTTTTCTTTTTTCCGGATTAACTTCTGTTTTTTGAGATTTAATCTCTGACGCATATTTTCCGTCGAGAATTTCTTGCATAATCTCTTTTGCTTCTTTATTTTCTATTAATGTTCCTAAAGCTTGACAGGTTCCAATTACGGACTTTAAACTTGACATGAAATCATTTGAGAGCATGTTGTCGTGTTTTGATTTAGCGACGGAGATTACTTGTTCTATTGCTAAATTTCCTACACGTTGTTTTAACCTTGTGGCGGATCCTTTTTCAATCTTTAATTCTTTTTTTAATAACTGAGAGGTTGGTGGAGAAAGAACGGTTATTTTGAATTTTTTCGTTTTGCCGTCGACGTCTAAATTAACTGGAACTGTTATTCCAGCATATCCTTTTGTTGCTTCGTTTACTTTTGAAATTACGTCGCCGATGTTTATTCCCATTGGGCCAAGACTTTGTGCAACTGCCGGACCTGGGCTCATCTTTCCACCTTCGACCATTAACTTAATTATTGCCATGATTTCTTTGTGATTAGTTTATTTAAAAAACTAAGCATTTTCCTCCTCTTCTAGTTCTTCTCTTCTAATTACTCGAAGATTATCTAATTTTACCGTTACTGGAATTGGAACTGCTGCTCCAAGAAGCGAGACAACACATTCTCCCTTTATCTTGTCGATTCTTACTACTTTCGCTTTTTCTTTTTTGAAAGGTTCAGAAATTATTTCGACGATGTCATTCTTTTCGATTTTAATATCGGCAGCGACTGGCTCTAACATTTGCCTAATCTCTTCGTAGGTTACAGTTTTACCGATGATTCCTTTCACGTAAGGTAAATTAAAGACCGCTTCTTCGGCATTTTCTCTGTCGGGAGATTCTAAGAAAACGTATCCTCGAAGACCGTGTGGTCTTGCTACGGCGTAGATTCCGACTTTTTTCTTTTTAACTTTATCAGAAATCATTTCTAGAGCTTTATCTTCTTTGTTTGTTGTGACTTTCACGACGAAAATTACGGATTCATGCTTTTTTACATATGCTTCTTTTTTATCTTCTTTAATCTCATTTTCTAATTCTTCTTCCTCTTCTTTTAGCTCGAGTGCAGTTTCTTCGTGATGCTCTTCTGGAATTAGAGACATACCTTTTGAACCTTTAATCTTTGGTGCGAAAGACTCTTCGCTAGGCTTGTTCTCGTTATCGTCGAGATAATCGAATTCGTCTTCAAAACCTATTGCCATTGTTTATTTGCTCCAGCTAGATCTTAGGTTCTAAGAACTAGTAAAAGTATTAGAATCTTTTGGTTTTTAAATATTTTGGTGAGCGACTTATTTAAAACGAGAATCGCAAAAATTATAAACTCCTATTGTTAAATTATTTTATGGATTATCTTGAAGGAGCTGGAAGAAAATATTTAGAGTCGGTTAGCGTTGGCTATGCCTCTTCTGGTTTCATTGGATCTTCAAATGGATATGGCGGTGGAAACTTTACAAAAAAGATTGTTAATATGTGTAGGAATACTTGTAGGATGTTTGGAAGTTGCACGTGTGGAAATTAGTTTGCTTCGCAAACTATTACTTGGCTACTCAGCTCCTAGAGTCGCTGTTTCTTGGCTAAGGTTTTGCTGGTAGTGGATAAGAGAGATATTTTATTGAGATTAACGAAGATTAAATAAGGAGTGTCATGGCGACGGAGAATGTTAGTTTGCTTCGCAAACTATTACTTGGCCATTTTATTGCTGGAAAAGTCTAAAAGATATTTCAATGTAAATTAAAAAAGATTATTTTGATTGAGTAAACTTTGGTTTGGGCATTACAAAAATATAAATACTTAGATTGTGAAGATAGAATATGGAAGAAGAAATGATAATGGTCGATAGAAAAGTATTCTTTAATATCATAGAAGATCTTGCGTTGATGAAGGAATCTCTTGAACTTATGGCCGATAAGAAATTTATGGAATCTTATAAAAGTTCAAAAGAGCAAATAAAAAATAGAGATTTTGGTGATTGGGATGAGCTACAAGATTTATCCGACTAAAGAGTTTGAGAAGGATTTTAGAAAGCTCGACTCACTTTCTAAGAAGAGGGTAGCTAAAAAGATTGGCGAGGTTGCTGAAAATCCGACGAGATATAAACGGATAATTTAGTTTGCTTTGCAAACTATTTCTTGGCCATTTTATTGCTGGAGAATTTTAGAGAGGAATAATTAATGGGGGATAAGTTCTAAGATGAGGTCTTAGAATACGAAAGGCTTATATATGAACTCATATAAAGATTAATATGGAAGTATATAACGAGAGAGAGATAATCCACTATCCGAGCTTAAGGACGATGTTAATGGTAGAACGAACTTTGAGAGAAGCAGATACGATGATAGGTCGGGAAGAACTTAAAAGAAGATTGCCTTCTAAAACTATGCACCAGACTTTAAATTTGATATTAAGATACCTCGAGGAGAAAGGGATGATAATTGATAGTCGTAAGGGAATTTTATGGATTTATAATCCTAGTCCAAAATTGAGAAAGGCAATTGAAAACGCAAAGGAGATATAATGTTTCAAGGAAAAGAGGTCAGGGTTAGACTTTCGGAAGAAGCAGATAAAGTTTATCGAGAGTTAAATAAGATCGTTGGAGAAGAAAAGTTAAAAGGAATTAATAGTTCTTTTCATCAGACATTGTTAAGGTCAATAAATAGGATAAGGGATTTATTGAAGCAAAATCCTTTCGCTGGAGACCAAGTTCTAAAAAGGCAGATGCCATCTAAGTATATCCAAAAATTTGAGGTTGATAATGTTTGGAGAATTGAGTTGGCGGACAGGTGGAGATTAGTTTATACAATTACTGGAAACCAAGTTGAAATAATCACCTTCGTTATGGATATTTTTAACCATCAAGATTATGATAAAGTATTTGGATATAAACATTAGTTTAGGAGATTCAGCGACTCCGTCGCTGTGACTTGTTAGAAGATTAGTTTGCTTCGCAAACTATTTCTTGGCCCTTTTTTTGCTGGAAAATTTTTAGGAATTATTTTATGATTAAATAAGAAGTGTCATGGCGACGGAGATGACGAAGCCGAGAGCGGGGATTAGTTTGCTTCGCAAACTATTACTTGGCCATTTTATTGCTGGTAGTGGAGAAGAGGGATATTTTATTGAGATTAACGAAGATTAAATAAGAAGTGTCATGGCGACGGAGATGACGAAGCCGAGAGCGCCGATTACTAAAAGGCCGATTGCGGAAACTTTGGAGATTGTTTTGAATTCGGTCATGCTTGGCTCTCCTGAAAACCTTCG
>Ga0209542_10013469_pt1 | contig 14092 bp, 21 predicted proteins | sample RifCSPhighO2_01_FD_184028 | JGI IMG/M metagenome (GOLD analysis project Ga0209542, IMG submission 184028) | Soil microbial communities from Rifle, Colorado - Rifle CSP2_plank highO2_0.1 (SPAdes) (version 2) | ecosystem: Environmental > Terrestrial > Deep subsurface > Rock core/Sediment ...
TTATGGATCTTGAGACTTATGAGAACTTTGATCTTCCGATTCCCGAAGAACTAAAAGGAAAATTAACACAGGGCGCAGAAGTGCAATACTGGATTCTTATGGAAAGGAAGATGATTGCCCAGATGAGAAGCAGTGAGAGTTAAGAGTTAAATAGATTGATGATCTCTCTATTTCTATGCAGGAAGATATTGAAAAGATACAGCTGCTCCATGAACTGAGGAAGGAAGATCTTAGGAAATTTCTTGAACAGACAAGAACCAAGAACAGCGACTACAGATTAGGTGAACTGCTCTTCTGCATCTGCACACCGCAGTCAAAGGCAAAATATGCAAGGGAGTTTATCAACAGACTGAAGAAAGAAGACAAGCTATGGAAAGTCACATTGGAGGAACTAAGAAACGATTATCTGAAAAACATTAGGTTCAATGAGAGAAAAGCAGAATACATAATAAAGGCAAGGGAGATGTTCTCGGATATCAATATACGCTTAGACACGCTGCCAAAAAACCAGCTGAGGGAATGGCTTTATGAGAATATTCTGGGATTCGGACTGAAGGAGTCAGCGCATTTCATGAGGAACGTAGGCATCCATGATATTGGAATAATAGACGTTCATGTTCAGAATTTTCTGAAGAAGATGGGAATGTTTGATGGGGAGGTTGGGAAGATAAGCAAGAAGACCTATGCGGAGCTTGAAAGCAAATTCTTCGAGCTGTCCCATTTGTCTGGGATACCTCCTCCGGAACTCGACATAATAATCTGGCTCCATCAGTCGGGGGAAGAGGAGTTCTACGGCTAGGTGCAGAAACAAAAATAGAAAATTAAAAATGAAAAGTGTCAAAGACGCTACTTTCTTCTGCCTTTGAAGCTACCGAAATAGCCTCTGGCGGATTCTGCTATAACGTCCCTCAGACCAAGACCGACTGCCAAAGCGACTCCAAGGCCGATCGCTGCTATTATTATGAGCAGTATGTTCTCGACCAATCTCGGGTTTATGCCAACGAAAGGCAAAGCAAGCGCTATTGAGACATAAAGCGTCAGGAAGAAGATTGTCTTCCCTGCTATGTCAGAATAGATCGTATGCCTCCTTACGAAAGTATCTTTCAGATAGGCTGCGATTGCATATCCTATCACTATCAGCAAACCTGCCTCAACAAGGCCGGGTATAAAGCTGATTACGCTCTGTACGAATACGGTTATTGCAGCAACACCTAGGAAGATTGTAGCCTGTTCGATGAATACAAGGTATATCCACCATCTTACGACAAGCTCCAAGACATCAGATATCTTGAATGGGAGGTTCTCTCTGTCGCCTATGAACTTGTCTGCTTTAGACCAGGTTACAACTCTCTTTGTTACAGTTCCCAGCACATGGCCAAGTATGAAGCCAATTGCCAGGGCAACTATTGCCGCAAGGAGTCCTGGAATGAAGTTAATTAATCCAGTTCCAATAGACTGTAGGAATTGTTCTAGTGCCATTAGTTCACCTTAACCTTTATGTAGGAAACCGCCTTATAAATCTAGTGGATTAGATGCATGAAGTCTGCAGAAAAGCAATGCTAAAAATTAAGCCAAAGGCCCATGAGATGGAGAAGGCAGAGGCGTTTGCAAAGAAGCTCAGGGAGGTAGCGGAGAGGTCTGCCAAGACATATGGGGTAAAGCCAATGATATGCGGCTCCTATGCTAAAAATACATGGCTGGCAGCGAAGAATGAGTTTGACATGTTTCTTCTCTTCAATCCCCTTGCATCAAGGAAGCAGATGGAGCAGGAGGGACTGGACATTGCAAAGAGCATTGTCAAGGATATGGGAGGATCATACGAAATAGCCTATGCAGAGCACCCGTATGCAAGATCTTCTATAAAGAGTGATGGAACAACATACACTGTGGACCTTGTTCCTGCCTATGACATAAAAGATCCCAAGAAAATCCAGTCTGCCGTGGACAGGACACCGCACCATGTTATCTATGTGAACAAGCACCTGAAGTTCCCCGATGAGGCCAGATTATTGAAGCAGTTCTGCAAGGCTGCTGGCTGTTATGGAGCAGACACAAAAACCCAGGGTTTCTCCGGATACCTCTGCGAGCTCCTGATAGTATCCTATGGAAGCTTCGAACTGCTGACAAAGAACGCAGCCAAATGGAGAGTTCCTGTCATAGTGGACGAGGACAGAGAGCTTTTCAAGAAATTCAAGGCACCGCTCATACTTATCGATCCAGTTGACCCAAACAGGAATGTTTCCGCTGCCGTTTCCATAGAATCATTCTACAGATTCGTAAGGCAATGCAAGGAATTCATGGAGAAGCCGTCCATGTCTCTTTTCTTTCCCGAGAGGCTGAAGCCATACTCTGCAAAGGAAGTGCAGAAGGAACTAAGGAAGAGAGGAACGAGATGGTACGCCCTAGAGCTTGAGAGGCCGGATGTTGTAGACGACATACTCTGGCCGCAGCTGAGGAGATGTTCTGAGATACTGGAGAAGATGGCAGTTGCCAACGGCTTCCGCTGCCTAAGAAGAGGCGTCTGGGCGGATGAGAGAAAATGCATAATAGTGCTGGAGATGGACATATGGAGCGTTCCTGCAGTTCTGAAAAAAATAGGTCCTGATATCTATAGCAAGCATGCTGATGACTTTCTTAAGCATTACAAGACCGAGAAAGTATTCATTGAAGACAGCAAATGGGTTGTTGAAAGGGAGAGCAACTACATAGCAATGCTGCATCTATTGCAGGATCTTGTAAGCTTCACGGAGAAAAAGCTGCTGGAGAACGGCATACCGAACAAGCTCTCCAAGAAGATCAAGGAAGCGAAGCTCTATGCCGGGGGGAATTTCATCAACATCGTCAAGGGCACGGACAGCGACTTCGGAAGATTCCTAAGAAACTGGTTCGAAGAGGACATGAACGTGGTCTGATGCCCGAGAAGATTGAGATTTTCTTTCTAGGAACAACCGCAGGGATACCCTCTCCTGAGAGAGGGCAGGCTGCTGTGCTCATGAGATATGGTGGAGATACTTTTCTTTTCGACTGTGGAGAGAATGCACAGGTGCAGATGGAGAGGTGCGGCGTCTCCCCGCTGAAGATAAAGTCAATCTTCATATCGCACTGGCATGCGGACCATTTCGCAGGACTGCTGCCTTTGATAGAAACTCTGCACATGATGAAAAGAACAGAGCCGCTGGAGATATACGGGCCTGAAGCGGAAAGGTTTGTTGATGCACTGATGGAATTGAGCTATTGGGGAGTTGGCTTCAAATTGACAGCAAAGGGCTGCGGAGAGAAAGAGATAGAGAAGATAGTTGACAGCAGCAGGTACGAGATCTTTGCAATAAAGACAAAACACAATGTTCCCTCATGCGGATATGGCTTGAAGGAGAAGGACCACTGGAAGATAAATCCCAGACTTGCAAAGAGACATGGCTTATCCAACAAACAGATGGGAGAGATAAAGAAAGAGGGAAAGATCAGAATAGGAAACAGAACAATCAAGCTGGAGGATGTTGCATATCTCAGAAAGGGCAGGAAGGTTGTTTATTCAGGCGATACATTGATACAGAAATCTCTGTTCGAATTTTCAAAGGATGCAGACCTGCTTATTCATGATTCTACTTTTGCAGTTCCAATGGAAAAGCGATATCATTCTTCTTCTGCAGAAGTTGCGAAGATGGCAAAAAAATACAAGATAAACAAACTTATCCTAACGCACATAAGCAGAAGAAATCCAAAAGACAGCGAGATACTTAAGCCTGCGAAGAAATATTTCAAGAACTGCACTGTTGCAAAGGACCTCATGAGGGTCGTATTGGAGTGATTCCATGGGACTATTGGGAGCTCATGTTTCTATTTCTGGCGGCGTGAGCAATGCACCGCAGAGAGGTCTTGACATAGGATGCGAAGCTATACAGATTTTTTCGAAGAACCAGATGCAGTGGGATGCACCTCCGATGAAGAAGGAGGAGGTTGAAGGATTCAGAGAATCTATAAGGAAAAGCAAGCTCGGGACAATAATACATGACTCTTATCTAATAAATCTCGCGAGCAAGGACCCGAAGCTTCTGAAAAGATCTAGGGAGGGCTTTGTAGAAGAAATCAGAAGAGCAGCTGCACTTGGAATAGAACTGCTCAACTTCCATCCAGGAGCGCACATGGGAACGGGGGAGGAGGCTGGAATAAAAAACATAGCAGAAAGCCTGAACTGGTGCCATTCGAGAACTGAGGGATTGAAAGTTGTCAGTGTTCTTGAGAACATGGCAGGTCAAGGCAGTGTTCTAGGCGGAAAGTGGGAGCACCTCGCAGGAATAATCGACCTTGTAGAGGAAAAGAGACGTGTTGGAATTTGCATTGACACATGCCATACATATGCAGCAGGTCATGATATCGTAAATGATTATGAAGGCGTCTTCAGGCAGATTGACAGTATAATAGGACTGAAGAAAGTTAAGGCGTTTCACATTAATGATGCGAAGAACGGCCTAGGAAGTCATCTTGACAGACACGAAGAAATCGGGCATGGTAAGATAGGAAAGGAGTTCTTCAGGAAGCTTGTGAATGACAAGCGCTTCGAAGATGTTCCGATGATCCTAGAGACTCCAGGCGGAGAGAGCTGGTACAAGAAAAATCTAGTTCTGCTTAAGAGTTTGAGAAAATAGAAAAGAAAAAAAGAAAAAATGGTTAACGCTTCAAAGCGAGAGTTGTGGCAACAGTAACTGCAGCAAGTCTGGTGTTGTGAATGCTATTCCTATGTAGATTATTAGTCCGATTATGACTGCTGGCAAAGATACTGCTATTGATGCTCTCCACAGATTCAATCCCTGCTTCCTTGCCAATGCGTAGACAAGAGCTGCACCGGCATAAACGCCAACGAAGACGTTCACAACGGGTATCCAGCCAAGCACCAATGCTGGTACAAGACCGACGCTCAATGCCGCAAGGGTGTCATTGTATTCTTTGTTTGCTCCAACTAATAGAGCGAAGGCGTGCAATACTGCACCGCCTATGAATAGGGCAAGGACTGCGCCTATTATGACTCCTATGAAGGATATCACAATAGTACCGGCGCCAAGAGAACCTAGGAAGTCTCCAAGCGGAAAGCCTGAGTATGGCTGTATCCCGCTAATAGAGATTCCCAGAGCAACTAGTGCACCAATGATCGCTGGCACCAGCGAGGATACTACAATGAGCTTAGCAAGCCCACCTGTATCCATTGTCTTGGAATCTATGTATCTCTCTGCTTCGAATAAAACCTGTTTTATTATGTTCCAGGTCATTCTTTCGCCTAAATAGGATTGGATAGGCTGTATATAAAGATTTTATTCAGGATGCCGAATTACGCCTTCTTCTGCGCCAAAATAGCATTTACTACCCCGTCCTGGCCCACTCTCGAGGTGACCTTGGCAAGGCCAAGCTCTGTCTCTATGACACAGCCGCGCGTAATAACGTTCATACGGACGAAGTTGGGGTCAGCAGTGTTCTCCTTCACGGTTATGATCTTGGCCTTCTGGCTCTTGCCTGTAGAAGGGTCGACAACATTGGCAAACTCCGCGGAAAGAAGCTTTACCTTGCTGTTTCCGCCCATGATCCTTAGGACCTTTCTTTTCTCCTTGCCAATCTTGACAGCATGGAAGTCCCCGCCCAGCTCATGCTTGGCTTTCTTGCTCATCTTGTGGTATAGACCGCCCGTGGGTTTTCTGTTGCTTCTTGTCTGTGATCGCATACAAAGAGTATAAACGCACTATTTAAATACCTTTGCAGAATATCTATCGTTGAACAATATGACCAATAGACCAATAGATGTGCTGGACAAAGCCAAGGGAAAGAGGGTTTTGATCAAGCTCAAGAATGGAGCTGAGATAACAGGCACCCTGCAGGCTTTCGATCTCCACTTGAACATCTGGCTTGACGATGCGCATGAAAGGAAGGACGACAAAGAGATAAAGCTAGGTGCAACGCTTGTAAGGGGAGACACAATAATACTAGTTTCTCCAAACACAGAGTAATCCTATGACTAAAGGAACCCCGTCGATGGGAAAGAGGAACAGAGTAAACCATATAATGTGCAGGAGATGCGGACATCATTCTTATCATATCCAGAAAAAGGCCTGTTCTCACTGTGGCTATCCTGCTGCAAGAATAAGGAAGTTCAGATGGCAAATGAAAGACACGCTGACAAAAGAGAGGAAGCTCTAGCAATTGTCGAATCTGCAGAGAAGACTTAAAAGCTTTTGGAACAGACTGTTCTCATGACACAGAAGTTTGAGTTTGCTGTTTTTACAGATGAGGAAAGAGATGGAAGAGACCCAGTAAGAACTGTGCAGGTTTATGACAACACAAAAAATCCGCCGCTCTATTTGGGTGATGTAGTAGCCGTCCTGCCAACAGGAGCAGTAAAATCAACTCTTCCAGAAGGAATTCGAGGAAAATCAGCCATCAAAAAGGTTGTAGATGAAACTCGGTTTGAGGACGAAGACGATGTATATGAAACCTTGATGGAAGATGTCAACAAGGTAAAAGCGTTTTCTTAGTCTGTCTCTACTTTCTTTACTTCATGCCTCTGCCTGTTCTCGTCGTACATGTATAGCTTGTCGTCATCCTCTGTCTGCGTCAAAGCATGCGAACCGTCGCAGAAAGGCTGATTTCTAGACAGATCACACCTGCAAAACCATTTTGTTTCCTTCCCTATTGCTATAGCGATTGGACCCTTGTCTGTTTTCTTAACAATTCTTGGCATAAAATCACTTCCTTGGAAGCTCGCTGAATCTTGTCTGGACAACGTTCCAATCAACAACCTTCAGAAATGCTTCTATGTAATCAGCACGCTTCACACCGTAGTCAAGCATATAGGCATGTTCGAAGACGTCCATGATAAGAATGATTACCGCGCCAGCAAGATGCCCTGCATCATGCTCGTTTATCCAGACGTTGAACAAACGCCTGGCTTGGGGATCGTAGCAGAGAGTGGCCCATCCCACACCTCGCATGGATCCAACAGACCTGAAGTCCTTTGCCCAATTCTCATAAGAGCCGAAGTTTGCAACAATAGCCTTGAATATCAGAGAATCCCTGTCTATTTGGCCTGTTTCCTTAGACATATTCCCGAAATAGAACTCATGAAGCCTCATTCCGTTGAATTCCCATGCAAATCTTCTCTTTAGTTCTGCAAACTCTGTGGATGATGTCCTGCCAGCCTGCACGATCGCATTAAGGTCGTCAACAACCTTGTTTGTGTTGTTCACGTACCCTTGGTAGAGCGTGAAGTGGTTCTTCAGGATCTGCTCGCTGAAACCTGGCGTCCCAATAAGATGGTCGTAATTCTTTGTTTCGTATGGCATGATTATAACAGTGTTTTAACCTTATTTAAGATTTATGCTCCTTTCAATCCACTTGGCATATTCCTTGTTGAAGGAAACGGGAATCTTAGTTATGCAGGGGATTGCGTATGGATGTATCTTTTCAACCTCCCTCTTCACAGCTTCAAACTTGCTTGAGGTAGTCTTCGCAATCAGGTTGAACTCCTTTTCATCAGCAATTCTGCCCTTCCATCTGTAGAGGCTGTTTGTCTGGAAAATATTTGCACAGGCTATGAGTTTTTTCTTGATTAGGCATTCTGCAACTTTTTTTGCGACAGACTTCGAGGGGTTCGTGATATAAACAAATATGTATCCCATAAAAAGAATAGGCATCTGTATTTTAAATAAGAAATGCAAATTCTAGCATGAATCCCTCAAAATACAACAACATGTATGTATGGACCATAGCATTCCTTCTGTCCCTTGCAGCAGTTGCAAGCTATAACATCGGCGATATCCCTGCCAACCTCATAATAGCGATAGCAGCCGCATCTGTCCTTGATCTGGCTGTAAAGAGATTCCACCTGAAGGCAAAGCCCTCTTTCCCCTATTCTGCCTTCATATCGGGAATCATAATAGGCTCAATAGCGCCGTTCTCTGCTTCGCCCCTGGTCGTTGTTTTGGCTGCGGTGATTGCAATCCTATCCAAATACACGATAAAACTGAAGGGAGATCATGTCTTCAACCCAGCAACGCTGGGCCTTGCGGCAGCATTAGCAGTGTTCGGCATTGGAGATGAGTGGTGGGCTGCCACGGGGTTCACGGCATTTGGCGCAACAATACTGCTGGCTCCGCTGCTAATAGTCCCGAACTACAAGGCGCTGAAGCTAAGGGTGGCCCTGCCTTTCTTAATAATCACAGCAATCCTTTTCTTCGCTTCCGGAGATATTGGTGGATACTCCCTGACCGCAGTTGCAAACGTGTTCTATGCCCTTCCATATTATTTAGGTTTCATAATGGTTTCAGAACCCAGAACATCGCCATACCAGCCAAAGGAGCAAATAGCATTCGGTGTTTTGGTTGCATTAATTCATTTTGCAATGCAATCCTTCAGCTTCCCCTACTACCACCTTGTCCCCCTTCTAGCAGGAAACCTGATATTCTCCATTTACAGAAGCCGGCAGATCACTTGACTGTTATCTTGCCTGTAAAGGACGGGTTCAGATGGTCATGGTATTTCCATGTTCCTAGCTGCGTAAAAGTGAAGGACCAGCTCTCCCCATTCTGCAGGCCTTTGCAAGCATCAAACTTGCTTGAAATGCAGCCGTCATACTCAGGGTAAACAGTGTGCGTTGGGTGTACAGCGGAAGCGGGCCAGTGCGGCGCTGTATCCTTGTTTATGAAGGTCACTGTTGTCCCGGATTCCACTTCAAGGAAGTCTGGGTTGAAGCCAGCGGATGTTATCTCTATAGTATTGGGTTCAGGGGATGTTGAAGAAGTACTCTGAATGCATGCCGAAGCAAACACAACAAAAAGCAATGGCAATAGTGTTTTTTTCATAGAAGGAATTCATGCGGGTTAAATATAAAGATTCTGCCTTATCTATTACCATGCGATTGGAAGATGCCCCGGACATAAAAGAATGCATGGAAGATCTGGTTGAAGCCCTGCAGATGAAGCATATTGATACAAAGAGAATAGTATGCATGCGTTCCTCCGGCAGCAAGGGAAGGGCTCTGGCAAGAATCTGGTCCTTGCCTAAGATATGGCAAAAGGCTCTTGGAGTTGAAGCGCATTATGTTGTAGAGGTTATCTCTGAAAAATTCGACAAGCTCAGCGAGGAGGAGAAACACAAAACTCTGATACATGAAATTCTTCATATACCCAAGAATTTCTCAGGTGCCGTTGTGTCGCATAGGACTAAACACTTCGATGGTTTAGGCGGGCACAAGACAGTAAGAATAGATGAAAGGACCGTCGACAGGATGTACAGGGAAATCAAGCACAAACTTAAATAGAAATTAGGATAATTTAGAGAGATGCTGAAAACTGGCAGCAGAGCTCCGGACTTCTCTCTGAAGGATCAGAAGGGCAAGTTGCACAAGTTGTTTGACTACAAAGGCCAGTGGGTTCTTGTTTATTTCTATCCAAAGGACGATACACCAGGCTGCACGAAAGAAGCCTGTTCCATCAGGTATAATTTTCCTGCTTTCAAGAAAGCGAAACTGAATGTTCTTGGCATAAGCGTTGACTCTGTTGAAAGCCATGAAAAGTTTGCAAAGAAATACAGCCTGCCATTCACACTGCTTTCAGATAAGAACAAAACTGCTGTGAAGAAATATGGCGTATGGGGCAAGAAAAAATTCTTAGGGGTAAAATATGAGGGAACAAACAGAACATCCTTCCTCATAGATCCGAAGGGAAAAATAGCAAAGACCTATGAAAAGGTAAAACCCGCTGAGCATGCAAAAGAGGTCTTGGAAGACATTGCATCTTTAGCAAATAAAAAATAGCTTATTTCTTCAATCTTGTTATGGGATTGATTATTTCTTTTATCTTCGCATCAACTGCGGCTGATTCTGCTGGATTTATGGGTGGTAGTGTCTCTCCTGTCTGGTATCTCCTAATAGCCCCTGCATAAAATTCGGAAAAGCCATAGTTCGGCTCTTCCTTTGCCCTCTGGGAAACATACTTGAACGCAGCTGCCCTTACAGCAGGGTCTTGTGCATGATCCAATATGTAAGCCATCAAATAGTATTTGTTATACTCCAATCCAGCGCTATCCGCTTTTAAAAGGTCTTGGAAATCACTCATAGCTTCTGGCCCTTTCTCAACAACTATCTTCCATGCCAGCTCCTCCATGAGCTTAGTCTCATTCTCATCCACCTCTATAATTCCAACCCTTCTCCCGGCATTGGTGAGGATATCTAAAACACGCCTCCCCTCCTGCTTGTTTAACATTCCCTCTTTATCTGGCATACAATTAATCACTCCTTTGTGGTATAAAAACCTTTCTGATAGAGCATATTTATAAGACCAAAAGCTTTAAATAGATACCGATGACCTAAAATAATACGTGATAACGGAACTACTTCACTACGCCGTGGTGATTAAGTGAGTTTTTCCAAGCTATTATAGGGAGATTATGCCACTAAAGTCGATTTCGAAGGGAATAACGAAGTGTCCGGAGTGCGGTTGCAAGTTCTTCTTTGAGGACGAAACTAGAGGGGAGACGATCTGTGGCAAGTGCGGACTGCTTCTTTCTGAGGCTCACATAGACACTTCCCCAGACTGGAGAAGCTTTGATGATGAACAGAGATCAAAGAGGACAAGAGGCGGAGCACCGCTCACTCCTACGAAGCACGACAAAGGTATCACGACTGAGATCGGAAGGGGTAAAGGAGAATTCTTGAAGGTTGCTCCTTCAAAGAGACCACAGTACTACAGATTAATGAAATGGCAGAAGAGGCTTGTAGAGAGCAAGGACAGGAACCTTTCCTTTGCATTATCAGAGTTGCAGAGATTGGTTTCGTTCCTAGGACTGCCAAAGTCTGTTCATGAGGAAGTTGCTAAGAAATATGAGGAGGCTGTTGAGAAGGGGCTTGTTCGTGGTAGATCGATGGAGTCTGTTATCGCTGCTTTACTTTATGCTGTTACTAGAGACCTTGACACACCGAGAACACTTGAGGAAATTGCTGAAGCTTCTGGTGTTGAGAAGAGGGAGATTGGAAGGACTTACAGATACATAGCAAGGGAACTGACCCTGAGAATCCTGCCTGCGAAGCCTGACAGTTATATTCCTAGATTCGCTTCTATGCTAGGACTTTCTGACAAGGTCCAGGCAAAGGCCATCAACCTTTTGAAGCATGCGAAACAGAAGGAGATAACTTCTGGAAAGGGTCCGACAGGCGTGGCTGCTGCAGCTTTGTACATTGCAGCTGTTCTCGAAGGGGAGAAGAAAACGCAGAGGGAGATTGCGGACGCGATCGGCGTGACCGAAGTGACCATAAGAAACAGGTTCAAAGAGCTCGCAAATCAGCTTGGCATAGAAGAAGAAGTTGAGAGAAAGGTTAAGGAAGAATCCTAAAAATTATTACAACTTTTAAATAGTAAAGTTTATATAGTCTACTGGATTAGATTTCCTTATGGCATCGGACATAAAGCTGGGAAGGGCAGAATACGAGGACGATGTATACAGCTGTTTCGAAAATGTCCCTGCCTCTACACTGCTTGCACCGCTTTTTACCAATGATAAACCATCAGCAGTGATCGGAGATAGAGGAACGGGAAAAACCAGACTGCTTCTGATGCTATCCAAAGAAATTCCCATTGAGATGCATCACCTCAACAAGATAAAGCTAGACGAGGGAACACTCAGGTATGAGAAAATTGTTAATGTTGATGATCCTATAGCTGTGGTTGTTGACGATCTGCATTACTTGACAAAGGCTATGCAGGTCTCTAACATGAATGAAGGGAGGATCAAAGAAGAGGATGTGCTTGATGTTATTGAAGGGTTCAAAAGGGATGAAAAGGAGAAGAAATCTAAGATGATTGTTGTTGCTGACGAGAGCCCGGCAGCACTTTGCTTGCGATTCAAAGAGGACAGAAACAAGAGACGCTACCTTGAGATGTTGGAAGGCATTATTATGGCTTCTGACGATATGCAATTCTACATGACATATGCAGGCAGAAATCCCAAAGAATCACAGGAGAGCGGACAGGGTGTAGATCTTAACAGCAGAGGCATTGTATATCAATACGCTAACTTAGCGTCAGGAGAAAAGATGCCTCTTCATATGGGCATAAAACTCTGGAGAGAGGAGCTTCCCTTCAGAATGGCTGACAAGGAATTTGAAGCAAGAAATATGGAAGAGCTAATAGCTAAACGAACACTTAAGGAGCCTTCTAAGGAAAGGAAGAGGAAATTAGAGAGGGAAGTTGAGGACAAACGAAGGATAATGGAAGAGGTGCTTAAATCTGGAATTCGTTTTTTGCACGATCTTCTTCTATATAGCAAGGATGAGTATGAAAATGCTTATACAGTCGCTCGCGCAATAGAAGTAAAGATAAATGATGAAATATATCCACAAATGATAAAAGCCTCAGAGAACCTGACAAGAACCTTTAAGATGAAAGATATTCCCTTTGCCTATAGCACGAGAAGGATTGGCATGTTCTTCCCCATGGACAAAGACGGATACATAGTGCCTGACACTATGTTTGAACGCGACGAGGGCCAGTGGGAGAAAAGGATACCAGACAAGCCTATAGCCACTATCAGGCAGCTGAAGGTCATAGCAAAAAGGAAAGGCGGGGTTAGTATGGAAAATATATCGCGCGCTAAAATGCCGGAGTTTGGCCGCAGAATTACCGGAGATTTAAACGCCTATGCAAAATCCAGGATTGAAAGCATTGAAAGTGCCAATGGCATTCTATACGAGCAAAATGAAATAATGGAAATTAGGGAGAGAATACTGGAAACTTATCATAGATTGGTTGGATATAGCCCTATGAGCCTAGCAAGGAGCATGATGGAAGGGAGCACCGATGCTGAGGTTTATACTACCATGCTCAAGCATGATTTAGCTTTGGAGTAGATTTCTATGTCACAAGACTATACACCGGTCGGCATGAGGATAAATCCTGCCTTAGTAAGAGGGAAATGCACAGAGTGCAGGGAATACGTTTCTTATAACGAAGACGCTGTTTTATTTGATCTCTGCCTCAGAGCAATGACAAAGCAATCAGTTATGAAGAAATACAGGATAGTGAGCGGCGTTACAGTGGAAGGTGACATCAGGGAAACTGCACACCATCACCTGAAAGACCCATGGAAGAGAACGCGGCACATTTATCCGAATGATGGTTGCCCTGGCACACCAGAAGCCATGGAGCTGCTTGAAGAGCAGACATGGACCCTGCCTGACGGAAAGTTAAGGCTAGCAACACTCCCAGAACTGGATCACATAGGAAATATCGTTGAGCATATGCACAGGATAGAAAGCAAAACGCCAACATTGGAAGAGCTAAGATCAGAGATTAAAGATGGGATTCAAATTAATACGGATCAGAATAAAGAAGTTCTTAGAAGAGAGAGGAAAATACTGAAATAGACATTCTCTGAACTACTTCCTCAGCTTCTCCTCAAGAAGTTTCAGCCTTGCATCTATTGTCTCAAGCTTCTGAATAATCATATCCAGCTTGTCAATGCCTTCTGGAGCTTCTTGTTCTGGTTCAGGCTCAGGCTGCGGGGGCTGCTGATAGTATTCCCTGAATCTGTAATCCTCTTGTTGTAGGGGAGCCAACTGTTGCTGCCTTGGAGGAGGAATCGGCCTTCCCTGCGGCGGCGGAACTGGTGGCATTCTGAACTGTTCCAGTTCAGAAGGGAGAGTTGTTTCTGGAGAAGATGAAATACTCTCCTGCTCTTTCTTCCTTTTCAATAAATCCATTATTCCCATCTTTCCACCATCGGAACCATGCCAAGAGCTGTCCTTATCGCATTCTCCGCCTCTTCAGCCGCCCTCTTGGCGTCTTTCATGTACTTTCTCATCTGGTCATAATAAAACGTCCTGAAATGAAGCCATGCCAAGGACTTCTCCAGGCTGTTGTTGTATGGTATCTTTACTATGACATAGCTCTGTATCCATATTTTGATGGTCCCTGTCTTGTCCTTGACAGATTGCCTGCCATGGGCCCTGATCTTTAGCCATATTGTAGATCTTTCATCCTTCCCATCTTTGCATCTCCATATGCCGAAGAAGTCTATGGGATCGCCCGAGATATCCCACTTGAAATGGTCCTCAAAG
>Ga0209542_10013470_pt1 | contig 14090 bp, 11 predicted proteins | sample RifCSPhighO2_01_FD_184028 | JGI IMG/M metagenome (GOLD analysis project Ga0209542, IMG submission 184028) | Soil microbial communities from Rifle, Colorado - Rifle CSP2_plank highO2_0.1 (SPAdes) (version 2) | ecosystem: Environmental > Terrestrial > Deep subsurface > Rock core/Sediment ...
ATCGCGTGCAACCCGCTCAACGCTTTCATCCGTCACCGCTTGCGCAATAATGGAATGATAATAATTGATGCCGAGTAAATATTCCTGCGCCGTGGTGTAAGGAATAAAAATAATATCATCAACATTCACCAAGGACACGCGCCCCTTTTTCCCCATCACACCAATCACGCGTAAAGATTGATTTTTGACTTTAATTTTTTCGCCTATCGCGTTTTGGCCATTAAATAATTTATTTTTTATTTCCGCGCCAAGCACTGCAACTGACGCGCGCTGACGTACATCTTCATCCGTAAACATGGCACCTTCGGCAGGCCGAATATCCAAAATATCAGTCAACAAATCAGAAGATCCCCACACTGTTGTTCGCACTGATTCATTTTTATAATTCACAGACGCGGCAACAGTAACAACCGGCGTCATATCTTTTAAATCCTGCACATTTGCGGGTTTGCTCAACGCGCGAATATCTTTTTCTGTTAACGAATCAGTATACATTTCAGCAAAATCAGATGGGCCCTGCGGTTCTCTCCCCGGCTCTATAGAGATTGTACGGCTCCCCCACCCTTGAATTTGGCTCAAAATCAATTCCTGGGCACCGGCACCGATTGCCATCACCATCATAATGGCTGTGATGCCAATAACAATCCCCAAAATAGTCAAAGCAGATCGAGACCGATTCGATCTCAATCCATGCACTGCTTGTATTACTGCGTAACGAAGCTTCATAAGTGTTCATGAACCCACTCCATCATCCGCCAGCTGGCGGAGTGAGACCCCTCCTTACCAAGGAGGGGGTAGGGGGTGGGTTACTTCCTTATTTTTGATACCCTCTCCGTTCACCATTTTCACCAACCTTTTTATCATGCTCAACTTGACCATCTTTCATAGTAATAATCCGATGCGCGAACGCGGCAGTCACTGTTTCGTGGGTAATAAGAATAATTGTTGTCCCCTGTTTTTTATTCACCTCATCTAAAATAGTCATTACTGCTTCACCTGACACGGAATCAAGATTACCAGTGGGCTCATCTGCAAAAATAACTTCTGGATCCAGCACTAACGCACGCGCAATGGCGACCCGCTGTTTTTCACCACCAGAAAGTTTTGATGTATGAAATTGAGAACGATGCGCAAGCCCGACTGATTCAATCGCATGTTCAACACGATGATGCCATTCTTTTTTAGAAATACGAGAATACAGCAAAGGCAAAGTAACATTTTCGTACACTGAAACTCGGGCAAGGAGATTAAATGCCTGGAAAATAAACCCCATTTTCTCGTTACGCACCAATGCTATTTCATCTGATGAGTACTCATCCATTGTTTTTCTTTCAAACCGATACACGCCATCAGTATGGCGGTCTAAAAAACCCAATACATGAAGCAGGGTTGATTTCCCTGAACCAGATGGGCCCATAATCGCAACAAACTCACCTTTATCAATTGCAAAAGAAACACCGCGTAACGCATGTGTTTCAACCCCATCCGATTCATACACTTTCGTAATATGCTCTATTTCCATCAATGGCATACACCTTACTTCTTTTCTTCTATAAACGAAATAACCGTATCTCCGCTTTGAACACCTTGTTTGATTTCCGTATTCCCATCAGACCCTTTCAAGCCAATCACAATATTCCGTTCGTCATACAACGGATTTCCCTTTTTATCTTTGCCTGTCAACACGCGAGCAAACCATTTTTCATCTTTTTGTATCAATGCGCGTTGAGGAAGCGTTACAACTCCTTCTTGTTTATCCGTTAAAATATCACTATTTGCAGTCATACCCGATTTGACGCGTTCATCTTCCGTATCAAATTGAATCGTTGTTTTATACGTTGGCACACCGTCAACAACTGTTTCTGCTGGATCAATAGAAACCACATGACCGCTAAATTCATTTTCCACACCATAGGCGTCAAGCGTCATGCGGACAGAATCAGCAACTGAAATCACAGAAATATCAACTTCAGGTATATGCGCTTCAACTTCATAGTGCGCGTCTGATATGACTGTAACAACAGGGCTGTTCGCGCTTACAATTTCTCCCTGTTGTGCCAACACTTGAGTGATAATTCCACTAAGAGGAGAACGAATAATCCGCTTTTCAATCTGTGCCTGAATTGCAGAAATATTCGCCTCTGCTTGTTTAATCAACGCCTGCTGGGATTTCATACTTGCCTGCGCTTGATTGAGTAGAGAACGCTGGGATTCAATCTGTTCATATGTTGCGCCAGCTTGTTTAAGAGAAAATTCGTTGCGCGCCAATGCAAGGGCATTGCCAGCATCGTTAACTTTCGCTTGAGCAGAAGAAAGAGTTGATTCACGCGCCGCTTTTTGCACGCTCATTGCCTGCTGTTTCGCAGATACGGTAATAATTTCAGAACTTATATTTGTTTTTTCTGTATTGATATTTGTAATGTGCGTTGACGAAACCCGGTTTTCAACTGCAACACTATGTAACGCCGACTGAATAGCAAATAATGCCGCCTTCATACTTGTCACAGCTTTATCAATATCCAATTGAGATTGAGAAGTTTGCGCCTGGCTCACATCTCCACGCGCTCCACCTTGCAAAGGACTGATAAATTCTTTTGCCATTTGCCTGCCATTTGGTTCTCCTAAAAATATAACAATTGCATCTGCCTTTTTTTGAGCTAATAAAAAGCTATATGTATCGCTCCCTAAAAAATAGGTAAACTGGACATCAGTAAGGGTATAGAGCGAACTCAATCCAACACTGACTGATTTTGAAAGTGCGGACAACGCACTTTGATATGCTTCATTGAGATCAGCATCTGCCTTTGCCTGGCTGGAGATAAGTGCGTTTTGGGCATCTTCGAGCACGCGTTCTGCATTGGCAACTTTTGTCTGGGCGATAGTAAGCTCTTCACTTCGTGTACCTTTTATAAGCTCATCTAATTTAATCTGTTGCGACTGTACTCCTGCCTGATAGTGCAAAAGCAGCGCACGTGCGCTTTCCGCACTTGCTTGCGCCTGGCGCAATTGCGCCCCAAGTTCGCGTGTCTCAAGAGACACAATCAATGCGCCTTGCTGGATTGTATCTCCAACAGCAATAGGGAGTGATGCAATTTTACCACTCACTTCAAAAGCCAAATCCATATTTGACGCAGGTACCACCGTGCCGGTTACGCTGACTTCATGTACAATATCTTGAGTGTGAGCTGATGTTGTCTCAAACTTCACTGGCTTTTGTTGTCCCAATATAATCAATCCAATGCCACTAACAAGCGCAACAAGAACAACAATCACTGTAATGATTTTCTTCATTCTTTTCATATATTATTCGTCCTCGATTATTTCTCCTCTTTCAATCCTATCAATGCGCGATACAGCCACATGGCAATAACCGCGCCTACAACCGGGCCTAAAAGATACATCACATTGCGCGCTCCAAACGCAAGCGCAACAGCAGGGTTAATAAGCCCTAACGAAACAGTGGAGGCAATGCTAATGCCAATAAGCAAAGCACCACCAATAACAACACCTGATAATGATTGTGAAACCTTTTTCTCAATCACCGCGACAACTCCGAATGCAAGCACAAACGCGCCAACTAATTCAGCAAGACCCACAATGCTGGCATTTTTAACCAATGGATTAATAGGCATAATCAAAAACAGGGATGCCAATGCCGCGGCAAGGCCTGCCCCCACGAGTTGAGAAATAATATACCCAACAGTATCCTGAACACTTATTTTGCGCACAGAAAACACCGCAAGTGTAATTGCGGGGTTAAAATGCGCTCCGGAAATCATACCTAATGTATACACGCAAAAGCCAACCACAAGCGCGGCAAGAGCTGGTGTGCCGATACGGGTAATAAGCCCACTTGAAACCAGCACGCTTAAGGTGAGTAAAAACGTGCCAATAAGTTCTGCTAAATACTTTTTCATAGTGTTTTTTTCACCCTCCCCTTAATAAGGAGGAGGGCATGGTGTCACCCTACGAGTGATCCCCCGAAGGGGGAAGGTTTAATTTTACAAAATAAAAATTTTTATCACTTTAATGCCGTACTCCCCCCCACTCAACAACAGTAAACCCCTTCCGAGTAATAGTCCGTAACACAAGTGGCTCAACATCAATCGGCTGATCAAGCGGAACAAAATCCATCAACACTCGAATCACAGTATCTGGTTTCGGATTCAGGGCTAACGGCGCCAAAGTATCCATGGTTTGATTTCCCATAAAGGTCACAAAATAGTATGGCGCTGTTTGCATTTCAGGAACCCAATACTCAACAAAATCACGAATCTCCGTATCATTCAAGCCGATGATTGCCAACTTTTCGCGCAATAATTGCTCAACACCACCACGCTCAACAACAAACCCCTTTTTCGGAATTTCATAATAACCGCCTCGTCCTTCCCAAAACAAGTATGGATATTCTTTTCCAGTCTCGCTATCAACTAATCGGCCATCTGGAAACGCATTCACATTCCAACCATTAGTATACCGTGGCTCTGAATAGGTGAATCCGCCTTTGGGTTCAAGATGTACTGTTACGTGTTGCTCGTGTTCTGGATATAAATAAATCACTGGCTTTGCGCATTCAGCAACTGGTAAAAATTCCTGTTTTTGAAATTTAATCATCCTACCAAACGAATCCTTCCAAAAGAATACTGGATGTTTTTGTGTGAATTCATCATACGAAATTTTTTTCGCGCCAGTCCCATCATAGTCAACTACAAAATACTGTTCATCATATATTTTTTTCAGCAATGAGTGATTTATATTTTTCAATGCCCACATCGTATCCCCTTGGGTATTTTTTCCGGCTATCACCAGATCTCGCGTGATATCCATGTCATTTGAACTCATAACAGAAACGACATTGGTATTTCCGCACCCTCCGATATCAGTTGAAATATATGCATCATTGTTGCGGGTGCCATCGCTCCATGTTATTTGTGGCACATTTCTGTCATTCACAAAATCAATCACAAGTTCATACGCAACTTCTCTTCCATCAGGAGATTGTACAGAAAAGCCATGGCCTGCATTTTCGTACACAGCCCCATAATCAGGGTGCTCAAATACAAATACCTTTTCTTTCCCATCAAACCAAAACCCTCCCCATGTGGCATATCGTTTCAAGGTCTGCCTCGGCTTCAGACCGTAGATGATCTCGGGAAAATCCAATTCCGTTATTGTAATCAAGGGCGCAGTGAGTGTATTTTTTTGATCAATATTGTTATATCCGGGAACCGATGACCGCGAAGAAATGACATAGTTTTTATCTTCATGGGGAATAACATAGTAATATTCCGAATCCATGCCATAATCAGTCCTTACAAGAATGAGATTATTCCCCTTAAAAAACCCTTCTTTTTTAATGTTACCAATTTTTTTATACTCAACGGTTTGATCTGGCGTTGAAACGATAATCAGGCCGAACGGTGGATATTCTTCCGGATTGTTCCACTCGATATCACCTTTTACAAATTTAACCTCCTCATTAGATTGAGAAAGCTGAAATGTACCGGAATAGTTTACCGTAGCGCTGTTATCAATATCAGACACTTCATTCTCTTGATTTTGTTGTTGTATAGATTGTTGAAAAATCGTTTCACTGCCCGATTTCATTAACCCATATCCCCAGTACCCTGCTCCAATACCAATAACCAATATCGCAATGCCTAACACAATAACATGAAATAATGTAATAACAATTTTCATATATAAAATTTAAATTGCCACAATTCTATCATTTTACTCCATAATAAGCAACTTAATACGTTACCGCCTCCCTCCTTTACAAGGAGGGGGTAGGGGGTGGTTCACTACGCACAAACACTCCGGTAATATAACTCGTAGCATCAAGAACATCTTTCCCAATCAGCTTTGCGGAATTGGTATTCTCAAACAATATAAAATCTCGAGCTCCGCCTTTATCCATTATCTGCATTAACACAGCAAGCGCTGGCTTTGAATCAACAGAAACTTCGTTGATGTGGTTATACTCAAATCCTTGAATAACTTTTTTGCTCACCTTGTCTCTCTGTTCAGCAACAGATGATGGAGCATTATGCGAAAAATCAAGGGATGCAATAACAACACCATCTTTCGGAAGTAAAGGAGCTATGTTGCGCGCAAATTCACGTGCCCGCTCTATTGAAACAGTATCTTTAAAAATAATTGGGATAATACGTGCCTGTGGCATTTCTTTTTTTATAAACGGCACAATCCCCGAAACCCCATGCTCATGATCAAATGGTAAAGGATCAATTGTCACAAAATTTTCTTGAGCAAGAGATGCAATAGTGTCAGTGTCAGCCGCAAGGACGCCATACGGCGTTTTCCAGCTATATGGTGTAGTGGTAATGGGTCCTCTACCTGCAAAAAAATGATCCGGACTCAATAAAACGACAGTTATCGCTTTATCCGTGCGGAAGTGATAAAAAACTTCCGCAATAGTGCGCAAAGATAATAAATGATGGTTCACTAACCCACCTCGCACTATTCCATTGAATGATCGTACGGGAAACGCTTTAGTATACGCTTTTTCAAAAAACTCTTTTTGCATGAATAACGCTCGATGCATTGGAGAGCGCAGGGATATATTCTCTTTTACACTCCGCTCTGTGTGTATATATGCACCAATATATGCACCGAAAGATAATACAGTTATTATGACAAGAGTTATCCCACAGTACTGAACACTTTTTTTATTCATACTTATTTTGATTTTTTATAAGTGCCTATAAAATGGACTTTTAAATCTTAAGAGGGCTATAATAGACTTTCGATAATATTTTTGCTTTGTTTTTATAAAGCTCAATCATGTTATTCTTCAAACATAATCCCCAAATATTCACGAATATCCTCCACGGAATAATCGTAATTATTGAAAAAATCAACCAACCTCATAGAGTATAATCTTTCTGGATCATTTCGTAATAATTGTTCAATCAGATCCAACACATCTGGCGGCACATAACCATTTGCGTAATCCCACATATGTACAAACCGTTCTTGTCCAATCATGTCAAGCAAATCAAAAAATGTTGCGTCAGGTAACAACACAATCTCATAAGATGCTTCTAATTCTTGTGCCTGACGGTATTCAATGCTCTCCACACCCCATTCTTGTTGTGCTATTGCAGTCGCATGTTCCACGTTCTTGTTCTGAAGAGCTTGATCAAATGCCCGTCTTCGCAATAACGTCAGTTCTTCCGCAGTACCAACCCCCATATGTACAACAAATCTCCATACAAAATACGGATCATCTTGTATCCTCTTTCCGACTACCTCTTGAAAAAAAATTTGAATTTCCTCTACAGGAACACCTATCTCTCTCCCCTTTTTTATGACAGCCGCGGCACGGGATTCCCCGCCTTGTTTTTTCTCTGTCTCCCATTGCAATCGCCATGATTCCTGCGTCTCTTCAACAGGCACATATCCTTTATGTTCTATAGATGGCATAGATAATAAAAAATGTTTAAAAATACTATTGAGCAAGATATTTTTTACGTTTTTTATCAGGAAATCTTTCAATCGCATATCGAAGCATTGTCCGAGGCATTATGATGGCATGTGTGTCTAAAAAATGCTCAAGTTCATGTATGCCACCATATTTCCCAACCTCGCGCAACATCCAGCCCACTGCTTTATGTATTAGGTCATGTTCATCCTTGAGTAATATCTTGGCGATTTTCAAAGTGTCTTTATACTGTTTGCGAGAAATAAAATACCACGTTGAAACAATCGCTATTCTGCGCTCCCATATATTTTTTGATCGCGCGAGCGTATACAAAATCAGCGCCTTTTCTTTATTCGCACAACTGCGAATCTCTTTTTGGCATACCATCCATTGCTGTTGCATATGCTATTCAATAAACCCATGACTCCACCAGCATTCTTGGGATTTCTGCTGTTCTGCAATAAGAGCTGTGGCTTCTTGAGTTAACTCCTCTCCGCGCTCTTGCTTTTCAAGCAATGCACTAACACCAATAAAACTTTCATCATTTGGCAATTTCTCCATCGCCCTGCCAGGGGCAATGGTATACATGCGAATATGTTCGTTCCCACTTTCATCCTGATCTTTTCCTAATGCCATAAAAATCTTTTTTGTTTGCGGACGAGGTGTTTTGTAAAAAGGGACAATGGCCTCTGCTCGCAGGCCTAACCGAACATTTCTCGACTCAAACTCTTGGTTAAATTTCCTAACAAAATTCTTTTTTTGATCTAAATCCCCTGATCGGTTTAATAAAAAAACTTCTTCTTGCGATAGATTTAAAACAGTTACATCTTCATCCGAAACAACACCCTGATTAAGTAATTCCTGAACACTTATCACCCCCTCCGTTCCAACAACCGCCTCTGTTTCTATTTCTAATGCAATACTCTGTTTATTTTCAAAATCAAGATGTTCAGGTACATACCGCGCCACCAAACGAAATATTTCCTCAAGCGAGTCAGCAATAAAAACCCCGCCTGCTTCTTGCGCTCGAACATGCCGAGAAAAAATATGTTCAAAACTTCGTGCAGTTACCTCTACCGTCATACCGGAAAAGTCACGCAAAGAAACCACAATATCATCTGACGCAAGGTCTAATTCTGATCCATCTGGCCGAGTCGCGCGATACGCTGTGCGGTCAGCGTCTGACGGATGAATACTACTAATAACTTCCCGTATATCTACTTCCCAAAATGAGCGAGGATTATTTTTTTGGTCATGCGACCCGGTTTCAGGATGATTCATCATAGAATAAGTAAGAAATAATTGTTTTACATTGGTTGAAAAAAATGGGAACTGATGGCGCGCGCGCATTTCTTGTATATCACGTCCTTCTTTATCCAAGAGCGCTGTCAAAAACGGCAGTACAATCATATCTCGAAATTTTTCCGCTTGATCTTGAAAAATTGGTTTTGTGCCATGCGCAAGCAGTGATTGGTTCCGCAACGCACTCATTCCGATAAATTGTGACTCCTTTTCTTTATACACTTTTCCCAAAGGATCACCAATACAAAAAAGCAGTAAAAAAATATCCCAAAGTGCAAGACCATATCTATACACCAGAGGGAGCTCTCCCCCACGAGCTTTTTCATATTTTGCAACAACATCAGAGGGTAGTGCGGAAAAATCAGGGGATTGCGTACTTATTTCATACGCAGATAAAGCATACTGACCCATCATCTCCAAACACCGATAATAGCGCGCAACTGCGTCATCATACCTGCCTTGAACAAAACGCCTCTCGGCATTTTCAAAAATATCAACAATATGTTCAAGCGAATCTCCTGCAACGAGTTGTTCAAGACATATGATACTTTTTTCTATATCCCTCTCCAATACACTACTCGCATACAAAGTTCTCGTGTGATGCAGACGATCGCGAACTCCTTGCAATAACGACAATGCTGAATTGATGGAAAATTTATCCCAGGCATCATACCCCTGCGCCGCTTGGGCTAACTGCTCATACAGCAAATGCTGTTCCCCTGACATCCGTTGGCCAAGAATTTCAAGCACTCGTTGTGCCCGAGGATAATACCCTTCATTGAATAAATCATTTGCAAGTACTGCTAAAATAAATCCTATGCCATTAATGGGGCGCTCTAATTCAACACTGTACTCTGTACCGATAATCGGAGCTCCGTACAGATGAGAATCAGCATGTGATGAAACCCAATCGCAATTCGTAAGAATCAACCGGACATCAACATCTTCATGAATAAGATCTTTAAACACTTCAATAAAACTCGCGCCAAAATACAGAGGAAATGCCATGGATGTTAAAACATCTGTCGCATCAACGACAACATCTCGTATATGAACCGTCTCTGTTAGCCAATACAACGCGTTAAAAAATTCTTGGATAGTCTCAACAAACGACATCGTATCTTTAACAAAAAATTTTCGCGTCTCCTGCGGCTGATAGGTGATTTGTGATAAAATCTTAGGAAGGAGTTCAATGGATTTTTCAGTAACAATAAAAGCAACGTGCGTTGGCTGTTCGCTGTTTAAGCTATGAGTTACTAAATATGAATCAAGCCCCGGAGCTATAATAAGACCTTTGTTCTGCTCCATATTACTGCCACTATACATGCCACCCCTGCCAAACGCAATATGTTTGCACTATCTGATGAATCAATTATACTATACTGAAATGGTACGAAAAGAACCATTTTACCCTAAACCACATTGGGTTTAGGGTTACCTGGTACCCTTGTGCTGGGTCATTTATTCTTAAATACTCGTTATTCTTCCATATGCAAGAAGAAAAAAGGTCAGTCGCAGAGACGACAGACACAAAAAAGGGCAATGCTCCTATTATTGCCATTATCGTTGTTATTCTTATTATTGTGGTCGGGTACTTATTGTTAAGAAGTAAGCCGCGCCAAGCTGAATTAGAACCAACTCCTCCCCAACAAAATGAAGATATTTCAGGATCAATTCCAGATGTCCCTTTATCACCTTCAGATATTCCATCACCAGACGAAACCAGCGTTACGCAAAATCAAAACTCATCTGAACAACCGCAGGACACTGCTATACCAGAACCAACAGCAAAAACATTTACTGTCAGTGGATCCAATTTTGCTTTTTCCATGAACGAAATCAAAGTTCAGCAAGGTGATACCGTCAAAATTGTATTCCAAAATAATGACGGTTTCCACGACTGGGTGGTTGATGAATTCAACGCCCGCACCAAGCAGATTAACGCAGGCGCAACTGATACTGTTGAATTTGTTGCTGACAAAGCCGGCACTTTTGAATACTACTGCTCCGTAGGCAAACACCGCGAACTCGGTATGAAAGGGAATCTGATTGTTGAATAAGGATAAGCAAAAATATGGAGAGACGCCCCGTTGGGGCGTCTTTTTGTATGTACCAAAGACGCGGCACCGCCTCGTCTCTACAGTTGTTGTCCTTATTTGATAAAAAAACAAAGTTTGGTATAGTGATCCCACCTTCTTAAGAAAGGAACTCAAATGAGCATTTACGAGAAGGCCGGCGTCAGCCTCAATGCCGGAGATGAGTTCAGCGCTTATGCGGCTAAAATATGTAAGGAAAGTTGGGGCAACTCTCCTTACGTAGAGGTAATTGACGGCACCCGAGAACATTTCCGCGGCCCACGCGGATTCGTGTTTCAATACCTACCTGAAGGATGCTTCATGGTAGGCGCGCCTGATGGCGCAGGAACGAAAACCATTCTCGTAAACCAGGCATTAAGTCACCATACAGCGGCATGCGATGTCATGGCCATGACCTGTGGTGACATCACCAGGCACGGCGGGCTGCCCCTCGTCTTTTTCAATGTGCTCGATGTCGCAAGTATCGGGCAACCTCAGACGATCCGATTCAACCTGTTCCGCAAAGCGATTGTTGGATTAGGGCTTGCGGCGGTCAATGAACGGGTTGTTCTGCTTGGTGGCGAAACCGCCGAACTTGGCGTGTGCGTAGGGTCAGAAGACCCTGAAGCCACTACCAAGTTTAACTGGGCCGGATTCGCAATCGGGGTGAACCATCCTGATAAACTCATCACAGGAGAAAAACTCCGCCCCGGTCAAATAGTTGTTGCTCTCCGGGAACAGGGATTCCGGAGCAACGGAATCAGCGCAGTGCGAGAGGCACTACGCCAACGCTTTGGTAAAGAATGGTGGAAGGTGCGGGAGGCAAAACCGCACATCAAAGCGGCGGCACAGCCATCTGTGCTGTACGACCATTTTCTGACAACAGCAAATGGATGGTACAAGCTACCGCGTATCGAAGCCGTCCTCGCCAGCCACATCACCGGTGGTGGGATTGTCGGGAAATTCTTCCGCGACTGCCTCGAGCCACATTGGATTGGCGCGAATCTCCACGCCTTGTGGGAACCACCAACCATTATGCGCCAATGTGCACAATGGAGTGGAATGAGTGATCAAGAGGCGTACCGTGTCTGGAACGGCGGGCAAGGCGTGCTCGTCGTTCTCGAACCAGGGGATGTCGAAAGATTCATTGCATTGGCAAAAACCTTCGACATCCAGGCAAAGGTTTGCGGTACAATCACCGCAGACCCCACCCTCGTCATCAACTCAAAATTCACAACAGGAACAGTTCTCGAATACGGTGCATAGGCACATACTCGAACCAACACCAAAGGGTCGCGACACCAGCGACCCTTCGTTTTTTAGAAAGCTCTATAGAATATGCTATACTAATAATCTATGTTTTGGTTGCTTAAACACATTCGCCTTCTTACCTACGCAGGCGCAGTTATGTTTGGCATTGCGATTATACTATACGCAAAAACACAAACATCAATTCCCATACAACAACAAGGTCTGCTGATTAAATACTTTGCAAACACATCAGTTCTGTTTCTCTATTTCACGCTTCTTGCAAGCCCGCTGTATGCGACATTCCCAAAACTCCCATTGCGAGCCGTGTATATCAAAGCGCGTAAAGCGCTTGGGGTAACTGCATTCTTCTTTGGGCTTTTCCATGCGCTCATGGCATTTTTTATCAGCATAGGAGGGTTTTCTGGATTATCAAACCTTACAGGCATCTACTTAATCTCAATCATTCTTGGCGCAATATCACTTTTTATTCTCACTATTCTTGCAATAACCTCACTCAAATATTGTATTAAAAAACTTGGCAGATATTGGAAACCACTCCATCGCATGATCTATATCGCAGGCATTTTCATCCTCATTCATGCCACAATAATGGGCAGTGATATTTTCTCCCCTTCCAACATATCGAGTTGGGGACTCATCATTCTCTTGATTATGGAAGCAATACGATGCTGGAAATACATCAAAATACGCAAAAAATCAGGGCAAAGCATTGACGTAAAAGATAAAGTATGATATACTTTATTATCAATTTAAATAGGACTCGAATATCATACGCATACATCATGTAATTGTCTGATAATCGGGTTACATGATGTATATATGACAACTGTAAAAAATGCCCCTATCGGGCAAAATACCTCAAGCTTTGAAGGGCTTGGGCTAAATACGTCGTTGCTTAATCGCCTCAAACAACAGGGATTTAGCGAGCCGACACCAATTCAACACAAATGCATCCCTATCGCCATTACTGGCGAGGATGTCATTGGCATTGCGCAAACAGGCACTGGTAAAACATTGGCATTTGCATTGCCAATGCTTCAACGATTAGCGCAAACAAAAGGCACAGGTCTTATTATTTTGCCAACCCGCGAACTTGCCTTACAAGTAGATGAAGAACTACAAAAAATCGGAAAAACATCCGGTTTACGCACTGCAGTACTGATTGGCGGTGGATCAATGTCTTTGCAAATCAGAAGTATCAAAATGCGGCCGCATATCATAATCGCAACCCCAGGTCGCTTGAACGACCATATTCAAAGTAAAACTATTTCTTTACATTCGGTAACTATTTTAGTACTTGATGAAGCAGACCGCATGCTTGATATGGGATTTGAACCCCAAATCAAACGAATTCTTGTAACTGTTCCCGCGGATCGTCAGACCATGTTATTTTCCGCAACCATGCCCCCGGGGATTGAAAAAATTGCGCGGAATTACATGAAACAGCCATTACGCGTAGAAGTTGCGCCATCCGGCACAACTGCGGAAAATGTTGACCAAGAACTTTTTGTTATCGCGCATTCAGAAAAATTACGTCTTCTTGATACAATATTAAAAGAATACACAGGATCGGTGCTCGTATTTAGTCGCACTAAATACGGAGCAAAACGCATTGCCGCAACAGTGCGCCGCATGGGGCACACCGCAAGTGAACTGCACTCAAATTGCTCGCTCGCGCAACGGCGCAAAGCGCTGGATGGGTTTAAATCCGGAATATATCGTGTTCTGATTGCAACAGATATCGCGGCGCGCGGCATTGATGTAAAAAATATTGAACTCGTTATCAACTACGACTTACCGGAAAACCCGGAGGATTATGTGCATCGCATTGGCCGCACTGCCCGTGCAGGAAAACCTGGAAAAGCTATTTCATTTGTCGCGCCGGAACAACGCCGTGATGTCATGATGATAGAACGGCTCATCCGAGCCCAGCTTACCATTAGCCCATTACCGCAATTACCTGAACGGCTTCCTCAAATCCCGGAACCAGATAGAAT
>Ga0209542_10013472_pt1 | contig 14090 bp, 13 predicted proteins | sample RifCSPhighO2_01_FD_184028 | JGI IMG/M metagenome (GOLD analysis project Ga0209542, IMG submission 184028) | Soil microbial communities from Rifle, Colorado - Rifle CSP2_plank highO2_0.1 (SPAdes) (version 2) | ecosystem: Environmental > Terrestrial > Deep subsurface > Rock core/Sediment ...
CGCTTGAGCGCGGAATAAACCAGCTTGGAACCCTTGGAAGCGGAAATCATTATCTTGAGATACAGGTTGCACGCGCAGAAAATATTTTTGATGAGGCTATGGCAAAAAAATTCGGAATTGTAACGCCGGAGCAGGTTGTTATAATGGTTCATTGCGGAAGCAGGGGATTTGGGCATCAGATTGGAACAGACTATTTAAGAATTTTTGAAGATGTAATGAAAAAATACAAAATAGAAGTTTATGACCGCGAGCTTGCTTGCGCCCCATTTCAATCAAAAGAAGGGCAGGATTATTACAAGGCAATGGCATGTGCTGCAAACATGGCATTCGCCAATCGTCAGGTTATCTTGCACAGGATAAGGGAAGGATTTTCAAAAGTTTTCAAAACAGATGCTGAAAAGCTGGAGATGAATATGGTTTATGATGTTGCCCACAACATCGCAAAGCTCGAAGAGCATAATGTTGACGGAAAAAAGAAAAAGCTTGTTGTCCACAGGAAAGGCTCGACAAGGGCATTTCCGCCAGGGCATCCTGAGCTTGCAAAAATATTCCAAAAGACTGGCCAGCCGGTTATCATAGGCGGTTCAATGGAAACAGGCTCATTTTTATTGGTTGGAACCCAAAAGGCAATGGACGAAACTTTTGGAAGCACAGCACACGGAAGCGGAAGAACAATGTCAAGGGCTGCTGCAAAGCACCAGGTGCGCGGAGAGCAATTGCAGAAAGACATGGAGAAAAGGGGAATTTACGTCAAGGCAACTTCAATGCCGGGATTGGCAGAAGAAGCGGGCTTTGCATACAAGGACATTAACGCAGTTATAGACGCAGTTGCACAGGCAGGCATTTCAAAGCCGGTTGTCGGACTAAAGCCGATTGGAAATATAAAGGGTTGATTTCATTTCTTAACACAGCTTTTGCACGTTCCGTAAACATCAAGCTGGAAATGGCATATTTCTCCGTTTATCTTGCCTTTGAAGAAGTCAAGAGATTTCAGGTCAAGGTGCGATATTGTGCCGCATTTCTCGCAAATGAAATGCGAATGATTGTTTTTTCCTTTTGAGTATATTGTTTTCCTGTCGCACGAATATGAATGCAATTCTTCTTGGTGCTTGAATTCCTTAAGAAACCTGTAGACAGTTGCTATTCCAAGCCTGTTGTCTTTCTTCTTTGCCTTTTCATGAAGCTCTTCTGCTGTAAAGAAAGATCTGAAGCTTCCCAGTTCTTCTAATATGATCTCCTTCTGTTTTGTCTTTCTTGATAGTTTTGCCATGTTATTGATAATGAGAATCAATAAGTTATTTAAATATGCTCTGTTTTTCATTCATAAATGCAAACACTGATACAAATACTCATTGCCGTAATTGCAGTATCACTTGTCTCAATCCTTGGACTTTTCATATTCTACAAGCAGAAGTCTTTCAACAAGATGCTCTTTTTGCTGGTAAGCTTTGCAGCAGGAACAATGATTGGAGTTGCGTTTCTTGATTTGCTGCCGGAAGTTATAGAAGAAGGATTCAGCGAATCTATTCCGTTGCTGATAATAGGCGGAATACTCTCTTTTTTTGTCCTGGAAAAATTCCTTCACTGGCACCATCACCATGCGCACGAGGAGCACGATGAAGTCCATACATTTACTTACCTTAACCTTGTGGGAGACGCAATACATAATTTTTTGGACGGTGCAGTCATAGCAATAAGCTTTATGGCAGGCACAAGCTTGGGAATTGCAACAACCATCGCAATACTGGCTCACGAAATCCCGCAGGAAATAGCTGATTTTTCAGTCCTTATCTACGGCGGTTTTTCAAAAATGAAGGCTCTTGTTTATAATTTCCTGACAGCGCTCACCGCAGTTCTCGGGGCCATGCTAACTTATTTTTTCTCAAGCTTGGTTGAAAGTTCGCATATTTACATAGCTTCATTGGCAATAGGCGGTTTTATTTACATTGCAGGAACAGATCTTATACCAGAGATACATAAAGAGAAAGATGTTAAAAAATCATCCCTGCAGCTTCTTATGATGGTCCTTGGTATTGCTCTAATATGGTTTGTCGGCAAAGTGTTTGAAGGGCATTAATTTTTTTTCAATAATCTTTTAAACAGAAGGTGCATACTTTCTTCTTATGAATATAAACAACGACAAAAAAAAGTACAGGTTTCTTGAGGATGTTGCCCTTGCCGACATCTGCTATGAGGCTTACGGAAAAAACCTGAATGAAGTTTTTGAGAATGCAGCTCTTGCAATTTTTGAATTAAGCGCAGAGCTTAAATCGGTTGGTGACAAGGAAAAAATAGATGTTCAGATTGAGCACAAAAATCTTGATAATCTTCTTTATGATTTTCTTTCAGAGATTTTGTTCCTTAAGGATTCAAAATACATTGTCTTCAGGAAAGTTAAAGTCGATATCAAAGAAGGCAAGCCAAACAAGCTGAAAGCAACGCTTTTTGGAGAAGGGATAGATTCTAAAAAACAAAAGCTTGAGAATGACATAAAAGCAATCACAATGCATATGTTTGAATTAAAAAAAGAAAAAACTGGTTATATGGCAACAATAGTTGTTGATATCTAGGCTTCAGTCCCTTTTTTCTGTTTTTTTTGCCCTACAAAATTCTTCACAGGCTCGTTTCCGTTCGTAATAAAGCGAAAGCCGAATGTGACCTTGTTGTTGACTATCATCATCTCCCTTTTCTTTCCGTTCACAAAATAATCCTTCTGCGCCTTTTCTCTTTCTGTCTTTGATATTGCAGCGTCATACATATATTCATTCTCCAGCACAAGCTTGACAAGCTTCCAGTAGTCTTCTGACCCTGTTGATTTCTTGTCATAAGTGAATATTGACATCTTTGATTTTGGCGCCTCTTTCAGCTTTGAATTTGTCCTTATAGGATCTGATACGAGCATCGGGGATTCATTTTTCATCTTGCTGAGTATTTCTTTTGACAATTTGCTTCTCTGGTCATACATTGTCGGAACTATTGAGCTGACTTCAATCTTATGATCCTGCGAGCTTAATTCGTTTATTCTCTTGATTGTCTTTTGAAGCGAAGCATGTCCAAGAAAATCTGTTGATGAAGGTATGACAACCTCTGTTGCATAGCTTAATGCACATTTGTTCAAAAATCTCCATGAAGGCGCGCAGTCAAGAATCACATAGTCGTAGTCTTTTATTGAAGAAAGCTTCTTGCTGATGAACTCGTTGTCCTTTTCCTTTGAAAACCTTTGCTCTGCCTCTGCAAGCATATGGTCAGCATGTATTATGTCAAGATTTTTTCCAAGCCTGCTGGTGCATTCCTTTATGTCAGCATTTTCAACAAGGAAATTATAAATATTATATTTTGCATCTATATTATGGCAGACACTTATGTCTCCCTGAGGGTCAAGGTCAATAAGCATCACTCTTTTGTTGTTCCTCGAAAGCCCTGCTGCGAGATTTACCGCAGTAGTTGTCTTGCCAACACCGCCCTTTTGGTTGAAAACAGCAATTTTTCTCAAATATAACACCTAATTATCTCAAAGTTTCAATTTTAGTTAAAGCGCGTATATTTAAATGTTACGTTTTTGTATATTAAGATAGAAATTAGTATATTGAAAATAAATAGAAAAGTGTATAATTTTTTTAATGATTTGACGACTAAAAACAGAAAAATCAGATAGGGCAGATATTCTGCCCAAGCTTCTTTATCAAAGTGTAATTCTCAGAATAATCAACAGGCACGTCAATTATGCACACAGTCTTCTGCTTTAAAGCATCTTTGAGCATTTTTCCAAAATCAGCAGCTTTCGTAACTTTGTATCCTTTTGCGCCAAAGCTTTCAGCATATTTCACAAAATCAGGATTGTTAAAATCATTTCCAAAGCTTTTGCCATGGTGTGTTTTCTGCTTCCACTCAATCATTCCGAATTTTGAATCATTAAAAACAACAATCACAAATGCAAGTTTCAGCCTGATTGCAGTTTCTATTTCCTGCGAGTTCATCAAAAACCCTCCATCGCCGCACACAACAACGACTTTTTTGTCAGGGTGCACAAGTTTTGCCGCAACAGCCCCTGGAAGCGCAATTCCCATAGAGCAAAGCCCGTTGTCAATCAAGCATGTGTTTGGCTCATATGTTTTATACAGTCTTGCTGTCCATATCTTGTGCATTCCAACATCAGATATTACAATATCAGAATCTGCAAGCGATTTTCTTATATCATAAATTATTCTTTGCGGCTTTAATGGAAATGAGCTGTCATTTGACTTCTCTTCATGGTCATGGATTATTGTTTTTCTCAGCTTAAAGAAGTATTCAGGGTTTTTTTTCTTTTCTTTTTTCAGCTTTTCTCTTAATATCCACAAAGTGTTTGAAACATCTCCCACAACTTCCAAATCAGGATTGTAATACTCGTCTACTTCGCTTGGCTTGAAATCAATATGCAGAATTTTCTTTTCCTTGCTCTTGTTCCAGTGTATCGGAGAGAATTCTACGGTGTTGTATCCAAGCGTTATTATCAAATCTGCCCTGTCAAAGCCGCACACATAGTAGTCCTTTGCATTTATTCCGGTTGTGAACAGCGAATACTGTGACTTGTCGCTTATCGCTCCCTTGCCCATCTGCGTGTGAACAATTGGAATTCCCCTTTCCTCAACAAAAGCATTAAGCTGCTTCGAAACTCTTGTCCTTACGCAGCCGTTTCCAGCCAATATGAGCGGATTCTTTGCATTTTTTATCATCTTGATTGCATTTTCAACTGCTTCTGAGTCTGCGCTTGGCCTTCTCACAGTTGATTTTGCAAAAGGCTTTCCGTCTGTATCAGTCTTCGCGACATCTTCAGGCAGCTCTATGTGCGTTGGCCCGGGCCTTTCCATCTCGGCCATCTTGAATGCTTTTCTTATCACTTCAGGGATTATTGATGCTGTTGTTACAGAGGCATTCCATTTTGTTATTGGCCTGAAAGATCTTACTACATCAATGAACTGAAAATTTTCTTTGTTGAATCTGTGCAGTCCTCCCTGCCCTGTAAGCGCAACCATCGGCATGTTTCCAAGATGTGCCTCTGCCAATCCAGTTGTAAGGTTCATAGCACCAGGTCCTAAAGTAGATAAGCAAACTCCTGCTTTTCCTGTCAATCTTCCGTAGATTGCAGCCATGAAAGCAGCGCCCTGCTCGTGCCTTGTCGGGATGAATTTTATTTTGGAATTCATCAAAGAAATCATTATATCCTCATTTTCCTCGCCCGGAACGCCGAATATGTACTCAACTTCCTCGTTTTCCAGGCATTTTACAAACAAATCGCTTGCTTTCATTTTTTTAAGTATGTTTAGTTGTTTTAAAAGTCTTTTGGGTCATTTTCCAAAAACAAACTCTTTTCCAAAATCTTTTATTAATTCGGATTTTGATTCTTCGTATATATTTTTGAATAAAATGTCTATATAAATTTTCCTTTGCCTAGGGAGTAAGGAGTTCCATTTATTTACAGCTTCAGCAACTTGTGATTCATATTTCTTTAGGATAGGTATTCCTCCACGATTCGACCATGTTGGAAGCCCATGCTCTGAATATTTGTAACTCTTATTTACGCCCATCCATCCAAATCTTGTTTTAGCAACATCAAAACGTGCCATTATATTTGGCATTATCTGGATATCTGAACCGCTCCCCATAGGTATTTTTCTGCCTTCAATAATATAGTGGGCTCCAATTTCAAGAAAATTCGATATTTTTTTATGAAGTAGATGAGCAACTGAAACCATATTATCATAACTTCCAATGTATATTGTTGCTCCAGATTGAAGATTCCCATCAAAATATGTTCCAATTCCTACGTTAATCTTGAAATAGAGCCCGTGTTCAAATAGAAATTTTCCAATTTCTTTCTCTTTTCTTTTTATAAATGCTATATGAATTTTCCATCCTTTTGAGCTATACTCGGAGAAAGGGCTTTCAGATTTTTCTGTTTGAAATGCACTTTTACCTATACTAGACTTATTAAATCTTGAACTCCATAAATAATCAAACCGACCATCACAATTTTGCACAATTGCTACAAGGAGAGAATATTCAAACTCACTTATTATTTTTGGAACAAGCTGCTTTTTAAATTTGGAGATATTATCTAAAAATTTTTCTGCAGAAAACTCTTTTAACCTGAGATTATCATGAGCATAATTAACTTCTCGGATAAATGGATATTGCAGGATTCCATTTTGTTTTTCATTTGATAGAAAATATAGGAGCATGATTTCACATCATTTCTTTTACTGATATATGTTTATTCCTTTTATGTTGACAAATTCCTTTATACCATGATGCGACAACTCGCGTCCGAAACCGCTCTTCTTTATCCCCCCTATTGTAAGCATTGGATGTGATTTTGAGATGCTGTTAATAAATACTGCGCCAGTCTCAAGCTTTCTTGCAATTTTCTCTCCTTTTGCAAGGTCGGCTGTCCATATTGATGCGCTCAATCCAAATTCAGAATTATTTGCTGTTTTTATAGCTTCCTCTTCGCTATTGACAATTATTATCGGCGCAACTGGCCCAAAGACTTCATTGCACACAGCATCCATTTCCTGTGTTATGTTTGTCAAAACAGTCGGCTCAAAGAAATAACCTTTTCCCTTAATTCTTTTGCCGCCTGCAGCGACATTGGCGCCTTTTGAAACGGCATCTGCAACAAAAGCTTCCATTGCCTTTACAGCTTTTTCATTTGCCAACGGTCCCACTTGAGTTTTTGTGTCAAGAGGGTTCCCAACAATTAAATTTTTCATTGCATCTGAAAATTTTTTTGTGAATTCCTCTACGATTTTTTTATGAACAATGATTCTTTTTGATCCGATGCAAACCTGTCCAGCATTAAGCGTTCTCCCAAGCACAGCACCTTTGACAGCTGCATTTATATCAGCGTCTTCAAGCACGATAAAAGGGTCAGATCCTCCAAGCTCAAGCACTATCTTTTTTATATTTTTTCCAGACTCACTTGCAATATTTGCTCCAGCTCCAACAGACCCAGTCAATGAACACGCTTTTACATATTCGCTCTCAATCAATTTTGAGCTTGTTTCGTGGTCAATAATCAAAGTTCTGAAAACATTTTCCGGAAATCCTGCTTCAATAAATGCTTCTTCAACTGCCAGCGCGCTTCCAGTCACATTGCTTGCGTGCTTTAAAATTATTGTGTTGCCTGCAATTATTGGCGGAAGTGCAACCTTGAAAGGCTGCCAGAACGGAAAATTCCACGGCATTATTATGTAAATTGGACCGAGAGGCTCAAATGTGATTATATGTTTTTTTCCGTCTGCATTCACTTCTTCATCAGCAAGCCATTTGCCTGCATTATCTGCCAGAACTTCTGCAAGATACGCGCACTTCTCAACTTCAGATATTGATTCATTTATCGGCTTGCCCATCTCAAGAGTCATTGTCTTTGCGTATTTTTCTTTATTTTTCCTTAATACTGCTGCAAGCTTCCTGAAATACTGCGCTCTTTGAGGAACATCAAGATTTTTCCATTTCAAGAACGCATTATCAGAATCTTTTGCAAAAGAAAGAGCCTTTTCGCTAGTCATTAAATCATATTCCGCAATGACTTCTTCTGTAGCAGGATTAACACTTTTGAATTTCATAGTAGTAGACTATACTTATGCCCAGCCCCCTTGCTTTGCGAGTATTTAACGGCTTAAAAACTTTGTTATTTTAAAACCATCCACAACTAAGCTGCCATCAAAATGTGAGCATCTTATACCATAATCTTCCGGCAAAAAGGAAATATTCAAGAATGAATCATTCTTGAATTCCAGAAAATCCTATGGATTTTCGTGATGCAATGGGAATTTTTGCTATAAACAAATACAAATAATGCGAACGATGGCGGCTTATTTCAATTTGCTTAGAACTTCAATCAATTCCTTGTTTTCAAGCCTTTCACCAGGTGTTAGCATTACGTGCTTGAACTTAATAACTCCATTTTTGTCAATTATGAAATAAGCCCTGTTGCTGAAACCTTCTGTCCTTAAAGTGCCATACAATTTGCAAACTTCCTTGTTCAAATCGCTCAATAAAGAAAAGTTTAATCCAAGCTTTGTAGCAAATTCCTTGTGGCAGTATTTGCTGTCAACGCTTATCCCAAGAACTTGCGCATTAAGATTGTTTAATTCATTTAAATCATCTTGAAAGCATTCAAACTCTGTTGTGCACACAGATGAAAAATCAAAAGGATAGAATGCAAGAATCACATTTTTCCCGAGAAAATCGCTTAATTTTGTTTCTTTCCCGTCCTGATTAACAAGAGTGAAATCAGGCGCTTTGCTGTTTATTTCTGGCATAGAAATCTTTACTGTTCAAAGCTCTGCCCGCAGCCGCATGAGCTGTGCGCATTAGGATTTGTTATCTTAAAGCCGCCGCCTTGGATGCTGTCAACATAGTCAAGCTTCGCTCCCTTGAGAAAATTCATGTTTTCCTTGCTTATGATAATCTTGACGCCTTTCTCTTCTATCACATTGTCAAAATCAGAATGATTTTCATCAAGCTCTAGCCCGTACTGGAATCCGGAGCATCCGCCCGGAACAACCTCAACCCTTAATCCGGAATTTTCTTTATTATTCTCTTTCAAAACTTCAATCAGCTTTTCAGCTGCTTTTTTTGTTATAATAAACTCTTTTGGGCTTTCTGATGCAGATTCATTTATTGCGCTGTTTATGTTTGCAATAACATTGTCAACTTCCTCATCTGTCATTCCGTGACCCTTGAATCCCTGTTCAAGAGTTTCGTGATATGAAACATGGCATCCTACGCAATGCACGCCCGCACTTTGAAGAACTTCTATGCTTGCCGGGTATTTTGCGACAACATCCCCTATTGTCATGCCTTTTGTTACAATATCCTGCTTGATTTGATTAGTTTCCTGTTCCATTGTGATGCACCCCTCACTATCTACATTCTTTGTTTAATATATAAATCTTGCCCTAATCTTATCATATAAGCTGCCATCAATATGCGAGCATCTTATACTCTACCCTTCCGGCAAAAAGGAAGTTCCAGTGGGAATTTTTGCCTTTTATTTACACAGATAATGCGAGCGATGGCTGCTTATTTCTTCTATATTTTCTTGAACATCTTAAGGACAGCTATTACAATCAATGCCAAAAGCAACATTGCAACTACGACTCCTCCAAAGAACAGTGAAACAAGTATAGGGTCTTCAAAGAAAGGTGTTTCCTTCGAGACTACAACAGGATCATTACCTTCATTGTTTGTTTCAGGCGTTTCTATAACAACTTCGCTATTGTTGTTTGTTTTATTACTTTGAGTTGTTGAAGGCTTTGGCAGCGGATTGCACTCTCTTACATTCAAGTCTATTGTTTTCTGATCAAAAAGTATCAGGTTTTTCCAGTAAAGATTTACAAATATCCTGTAGTTTCCAGGCTCAAAAAATGAAGGCACGTCTATTGCGGCTGTTTTTTTGTAAGGTATAAGGTCTTCATCCTTATTTGAGGGCAAAAGGGTTATGTCCTTGTCAAAGCTGTTCAATCCAAGATTCTGTGATTTGAATTCAAGTGAAACATCCTCTTCCAGGCTTGTTCCAAGGTTCATTATCTCGGCTGATATCTTTGCTTTCCTGTCGCATGAAACAGAAATTGGCTTTAATTCAACTTTTGTTATTCTGATGTCATGCGCAAGCTTTTTAATTTCAAGCTTCAGATTTGTCGCAATAAAATAAACAGTATTATTGTCTCCTTCTGCCTCTGTTTCAATAAGCACATTATAGGATCCAGCATCAGCATCAACAGGAATCTTGAATTTCATATCTATCAGTTCGCTGTTTCCAGGATCAAGCGCAAAATCATTGGTTTCATCTTCCAAATCAGAGCCGTCATCTATATCCTCTATAGTTATCCTTGTAAACGTTCCCCTTAATTCGTCTCCGCCGCTTGCAAAAGTGTTTTCAAGCTTTAATGTAAAAGTTATATTTGACCCAGGGAAAACATCTGCTTTGATTACAGAGTTGTTTGCAATGTCAAACATTGAATCGTCCCTGTCTCTCTTGTACTGCTGCTTGTATGCATAAGCCTCATCATAGTCAACATGAACATCGAGCTTGGTTATTTCAAGCCCTTTAGCTAGAGAGATGCCTGCAAAAAGCACAATAAAAACCAGCATAAATGCTACAATTCTCATTTTGTACCTATTTAATAGTAGTTACTTTATAAAGCTTACGGTTTTAAAAAACACATAGAACTCACCTTAATAAGATATATAAATAGGTTATACAGCTTAAATTCCATGTGCGGCATTGTAGGAGTCGTTTCAAGCGAAAATGTGAACAGCAAGCTGTTCAACGGCCTGTCTAACTTGGAATACCGCGGCTATGATTCTGTCGGAATGTGCTTCATTCACAACAACAGTTTTAGGATAAAAAAAGGCGTTGGCAAGCTTCATGAAGTGCATAAAAAAGTTGATTTTCTAAGCATTCCCGGCAATATAGGGATTGGCCACTGCAGATGGAGCACGCACGGAGGCGTTACAAACAGAAATGCGCATCCCCATGTGGACTGCAAAAATAGGATAAGCGTTATTCACAATGGAATTATAGAAAATTACTCGGAATTAAAAGACGAATTAATAAAAAAGGGACACAAATTCTCGTCTGAAACAGACACGGAAGTCATAGCGCATCTTATAGAGGAGCATTCAAAAAAGCACAAGATAGAGGATGCATTAAGGCTTTCTCTGCAGGAAATGGAGGGGAGTTACGCATTGGGAATCTTGAGCGCAGACAACCCTAACAAGCTTCTTGCAGCAAGAAACGAAAGTCCGCTGATTTTAGGAATAGGGAAAGGGGAAAATTTCATTGCATCAGATGTTCCTTCAATATTGGAATACACCAACAAAATAGTCTATCTTGAAGACAAGGAAATCGCCGTTCTTACAAAAAATAAGTTTAATGTTTTTGACCTAAATGGAAAAGAAAAAAAGAAAAAAATACATACAATAAACTGGACAGCAGAAGCGGCGCAGAAGCAAGGATACAAGCATTTCATGCTAAAAGAAATCCATGAGCAGCCAAGCGCGGTTGCAGACACATTAAATGAAAGGATAATCGACAGCAATATTGTATTTGAAAAAGAATTTGGCTTTACAAACGACCAATTAAAAAAAATAAACAATATAGTGATTCTTGCCTGCGGCACATCGTGGCATGCCGGATTGACCGGAGAGTTCATGTTTGAGGAGCTTGCAAAAATCCAGACGCAAGTCGAGTATGCTTCAGAATTCCGCTACCGCCATCCAATAATGGACAAAAACACTCTTGTCATAGCCATATCTCAATCAGGAGAAACCGCAGATACAATTGCCGCGCTGAAAGAAGCAAAAAAATACGGAGTAAAAACTCTCGTAATATGCAATGTCATGGGATCATCAATGACAAGAATAGCCGATGGAGTCATTTACACAAGAGCCGGTCCCGAAATAGGCGTTGCTTCAACAAAAGCATTCACAACCCAGCTTGCAGTACTTTATCTTCTTACAATTCTTCTTTCAAAAATAAGAAAAACCCTTAATGAATCACAGATAAAATCCATGATAGAGGGAATAAGAAAAATTCCTTTGCAGCTTCAAAGCGTTCTTAAGGAAGACAAAGAAGTAATGAAATGCGTTGACCTCTACCTAAGCAAGAAAAATTCACTTTATCTCGGGCGCGGAGTAAACTTTCCGATTGCGTTGGAAGGCGCGCTTAAATTGAAAGAAGTATCTTACATTCACGCAGAAGGCTATCCTGCTGCAGAGATGAAGCATGGCCCTATTGCATTGATTGACAAAAACATGCCGGTTTTGTTCATTGCCCCGCACGACATCTATACTTACAAGAAAGTTCTTGGAAATATAGAAGAAGTAAAAGCCAGAGGCGGGATAATAATGGCAATCGCAACCGAAGGCGATAAAGAAATACCGAAAAAAGCAAAGCACACAATTTTTATACCAAAAACACTTTATACTTTAAGCTCGATACTTGCAGCTGTTCCGCTGCAATTATTAGCATATCATATTGCAGAAAAGCTCGGAAAAGATGTCGATAAGCCAAGAAATCTTGCAAAGAGCGTTGTTGTAGAATGAAAACAAAACAATTCAAGATGAAGCCGCCGTATTTTGTTGCTTTGTTTGTGGTATTTTCATGGCTCGCTGACATAATGCTTCCGGAATATGGATTCGAAATCGACAGCAAAATCGGAATATCTTTCATTATTCTTGCACTGCTTATTTTTGCTTATGCCGTTCATTTGTTCAGAAAAAACAAAACGCCCATTGTTCCTGGAACTAAGCCCGAGTTCATGATAACAGAAGGCACTTACAGGTTCAGCAGGAACCCAATCTATTTGGCAATGGCAATCTTTTTGATTGGGGCTTGCCTGCTTTTTAAGAATTATATTTCCTTTGTGTTTCCAATCATGTTTTTGCTTATTATGGATAAATACTACATATCCTACGAGGAAAAACTGCTCGGAAGCATATTCGGAAATAAATACACTTCATACAAGAAAAAAGTAAGGAGATGGATTTAGATTTTAAATAATTTTAAGCTTATTGAAATGTGCATATTGTCAAGCGCAACAATTTAAAAAAACATTAAAAAGAAAACATTACTAAAAAAGAGCACCAATTAAAATATTATTAAATCCTAAAAAATAAAAACATCAATAAAAACAAAAAATATGAAAATCCGCAAAGCAGTTTCAAAAGACGCAAAAGGGATTGCGAATGTTCTCGTTAAAAGTTACAACATAAAAGACATAAAAGAAGGCATCGCGGTCTTTAGAAACGAAACAATCAAGCACCACCATTACATTGTTGCAGAAGACAAGGGAAAAATTGTAGGAATTGTTACATGGGTAATGCACGGCCTGCCGAAGCATCAGCTTACAGAGCTTGACAGAATCGCGTTATTGCCGGAATGCAGGGGCAAGGGAATTGCAAAGCCTCTTTTTGATGCGCTTGTGAAGGACGCAAAATCATCTTACAAGAAAAACAAATCAAAATTAAGAAAACTCTATCTGCTTACCCATGAAGACAACACAAGAGCTCAGAAATTCTATGAAAAGCTTGGATTCAGGCACGAAACAACTTTGAAAGAGCATTATTACAAAGGAAAGCACGAATATGTTTACAGTGTGTTTTTTGATTAAGTTGATTTATTTTTCATCCCATCTCTTTTTAAGTGCAATGAAAACTTGCGGGTTTGAAATTATTTTCTCAACAACTAGCTTTATTGTATCGGTAAGCGCATCAGAGAACTCTCTTTGTCCATCGGTGCCGTAATCATGATCCATCTCATGAAGATAAGTTCCAAGACATTCTGCAAAACCCTCTCTAAGCGCTCTTATCTCAATATTTACTGGCAACATAACATTCTTATGAGAACCCCTATGGGTAAGCATAAACAAATTCCTTATAATTCTTTTTTCTTTAACAACTTGAATATCTCTCGGCCCTCTTCCAAATCCTCTGACAGCCTCATATAAAATTTCAACCCTTCTTTGATCTTTTTGTGTAAGTTCAACTTCTTTAGTTTTTATCATCAATGAATAAGCTCTTTCAGAAGTTTTCATTCCTAAATCAGCAAAAAAAGAATGGCATATTTTAAAACCAGCCTGTGCAAAATCCCCTTCTACAGACTTTGATACAACCAGATTATGGGCAAGATGCTTTTCTCCAAAATCTAGCTTTACATTCTCCTCTTTTAGTCTTTTTACGATTGCTTCAATTATCCCATATCCTGGAGTATAAGAAGGCAAGTCACTGGACCACAAATCTTCCATGGTATACATCGCTTTAGTTAGGTCTTTTATATTAGCCGCTTTGACAATTTTTGGCACTACTTCATTCCTTAATTCAATCCAATTTACAATACCTCTGTCACGGTCCTTCCTAAGGACATCATTACTCCAAACCCAAATACTAAAATTTTCAACAGTGTTCCATTCTTCCTTGTCAAAATGTCTTCTCTGACCGGCAACATACAAATTTCCTTTTGGTTTTGTTTTAGGGTCTTTTTCGCTTGGAATATACTTAAATCCACCTATACCTGTTACATTGATAGTTGGATCTCGGAA
>Ga0209542_10013473_pt1 | contig 14088 bp, 15 predicted proteins | sample RifCSPhighO2_01_FD_184028 | JGI IMG/M metagenome (GOLD analysis project Ga0209542, IMG submission 184028) | Soil microbial communities from Rifle, Colorado - Rifle CSP2_plank highO2_0.1 (SPAdes) (version 2) | ecosystem: Environmental > Terrestrial > Deep subsurface > Rock core/Sediment ...
ATTCTGGCGCTCCCTCGGAGAATCGGATTTGGTGACTCGGGTTGTGTCAGAATGCCCGGGCCTCCTTGTTGTAGTAGTGGCTGACCAGAATACGGGACCTCTCCACGCCCGCGATCCAGGCCTGCAGAAGTTGCGCTCGCCAGGCGATCTCGGTTTTCGCCTTGGGCAGGCGAACCCCGAAGGGGCCATCCTCGGCCCACTCCAGGCAATGCGAGATGTCCCTAAGGATTGAGCGCGGCTCCTTGTAGGTGGCCGCCGGGTCGTGCAGGCCGTGGACGTAATCCACGGCGGGGTATTCCGGGTGGTGTCGCGACGAGCGCACGATGACGTCCGGATCGCAGTTCACGATCCGGTCGGCATCCTTCAGTGTCATCACGACGAGGTCGTCATCCTCGTCGTTCGGGCGGCAGTGAAGCAGGACTGCGCGGAGGGCGATTCCGAGGACCCCGCCGCGGAGACGCCAGCTCGGCGTCGTGCTGCAGAAGCCGTGCATCACGTCCGCGACCTCCTCATCGGCGACCTCTCCACGGCCAACGCCGCGGAAGCGCTGAACGAAGCGGTCCGCGCTGTGGCAGAAACCGGCCACGGCGGCGAACCTCGCGATCGTCGCATCCGGCGCGATGAGCACGGCCATCTCCGCGACCCGCAGGTCGTGGTCGAAGTCGTGCCCTGCCACGCCAATTGCCGGATTCAGTTCATGAGCTGTCGCCACGCTGACGGCCAGTTCCGGGAACATCTCCGCTGCGGTTCTCGACATCGTATGCCTCTCCCTATTCGTCACGCCCGCCGATCATTCGGCGATGCGCTAATTACAATGTGCGGAAGCACATTATACCATACTTTTGTTTAAAAATCAATGACTACTTCCTCCCCACCACCACCACGTTCTGAGTGAACCAACCGGAAGGACTGCCGGCCTCAATGAGCCGCCAGATGCGGATCTGTATTTCAATGGGCCACCACAAGATCCAACGCGCCGCCGAGATGATGCCATGCACCGCCGGACGCATGGAATATATCTCTACGTCCTTGAAAGAATGTACCTCTAAGAGCTGGCGCAATGATTGGCCGGTGAAACTCGTGTCGTGGGTGAAGTCGCCATAGCGCAGGCGGCCGGTCATGGGGCTCTCCGCGTTTGGCGTTTTTACCACCAGCATGCCGCCAGATTTCAAAGAAGCGTGCATGAGTTCCACGATCTCCAGAACTTCCTCTTTCGGAAAATGTCCCAGTACGTCGCGCAGGAACAAAAGATCGAAATGGTCCGGGCGCAAACGCAAGAACTCCCGCAGGTCCATCTCGGTCAGCGCGGTGATGCCCATGGCTTTGCCGGCGGCAATCTGCTCGCCGCTCACATCTACGCCCTCGGCGTTCTTGAAACCCTCCGCGTGGAGCCAGGCCACCAGCCCCCCGTCGGCGCAGCCCAGGTCGGCGATACGCGCTTCTTTGTCCTCCGACAGGAAACCGCCGTACTGCGAATCCCAAACAGGATACTGCGCGCGGACGCGGCCCATGTCGTTCGGACCGTACAGCTTGGAGTTGTGCGTGGAAACGTACTTGCTGTAGAACCGCTCCTTATAGCTTGAGCTCATAATCCATCATGATCTGCACCAGCTCCTCGAACTTCACTTTCGGCTGCCAGCCCAGGATCTTCTTGGCTTTGCTGGCGTCGCCGAGCAGGGCGTTCACCTCCGCGGGGCGGAAATAGTCCGGATCGATGACCACCAATTCTTTGCCGGTTTTCTTGTCCACGCCCACCTCGTCCAGACCCTCGCCCTTCCAGCCGATATCGATGCTGGCATGCTTGAAGGCCTTCTCCACGAACTCGCGCACGCTGTGGCTCTCGCCGGTCGCGACGACGAAATCGTCCGGCTCGGAGTGCTGCAGGATAAGATACATGGCCTCCACGAACTCCGGCGCGTAGCCCCAGTCGCGCTTCGCGTCCAGGTTGCCGAGATACAGCTTCTCCGAGCGACTCTTCACGATGTCCGCCACGGCCTTGGCGATCTTCTTGGTCACGAAAGTGCCGCCGCGTCTGGCACTCTCGTGATTGAATAATATTCCGTTCGCGGCGAACATGCCGTAGGATTCGCGGTAGTTCACGACGGTGTTGAAAGCAAAGACCTTGGATATGGCGTAGGGGCTGCGGGGATGGAACGGCGTTTGCTCGTTCTGCGGCGGCGGCGTACTGCCGAACATCTCGGAGCTGGATGCTTGGTAAAATTTGATCTTCTTGCCGCTGCGGGACTCGTAGTCGCGCAGAACCTCCAGGAAGCGCAGTGTGCCGAGACCGGTCACCTGCGCGGTGTATTCGGGAATGTCGAAGGACACGCGCACGTGCGACTGCGCGCCGAGATTGTAGACCTCGTCCGGCGGCTCCCCTTGCCAGGGGTACTGGCCGCCGATGAGCCGCGCCAAACTATGCGCGTCGGACAGATCGCCGTACTCGCGCCACAGCTTCACGCCTTTCTCATGCAGATCCTTTAAAAGATGGTCGATGCGCTCCGTATTGAAGGTGGAGGCGCGGCGCACGACGCCCAGCACGTCGTAGCCCTTGTCCAAAAGGAGCTCGGCCAGATAAGAGCCGTCCTGGCCGGTTATGCCGGTGACTAGAGCCCGTTTCATTAGTGATAACAATAGAAAAAAAGGCCTTTGCGGTCAAATCTGATATAATCGAAGCATGGGTATGTTCGGGCGTCCCAAATCAAAAGAACTCCAAGAAACTCACGACGCAAGTTCCCCTTCGGATGTGAATGCCACCAAAAAATCTGGCAGTTATCGCTCTGCCCATACACCCGAACCGATGCCTGAAGAGCCGACCGAGAACATGGCGGATGTTCTGGAATGGGCGGCCTTCCAGGAGAAACTGACCGACAAGGTCCGCGAGTATCTAAAAATCAAGGACTGGAAAGCGTTGGATATTTTAGGCAACGAGAGGGTCGTGAGCCGGATCACAAGCGAGCTTGGCCTGCACTGGAAGAGCGTGGACAAGGCCGTACGGACCATCGCGGACGAGGAGCGCGAGAAGAGGAAGCCGGCAGCTTGATCGCCCCTGCTCCGCGCGGCGCCTTTTGATTTCGGCGGCCGCTTTTGTTTTAATGAGGCCAATGGGCAACATCCGCAACTGCCGGTTCTGCAAAAGCCGGGACCTCGTCCCATACCTGAACCTCGGCTCCCACCCGCACTCGGACCGCTTTTTGCGCCCGGAGCAGCTCGATGAACCCGAGGTCTATTATCCGCTTAAAGTGGTGCTCTGCCGCGCCTGCGGCCTGAACCAGTTGAGCTATACCGTGGACCCGAAGGTCCTGTATCAGGAAGAATACCTTTATGAATCGCCTAAATCCGGTAGCGGCCTGGAGCACTACCACTCTTTCGCGAAAGAAACGGTCAAGCGCTTTGGCCTGGGCAAGAGGGACCTGGTCGTGGATATCGGCAGCAACATCGGCACTTTACTCAAGGGCTTCAAGAAGGCCGGCACGCGCGTGCTGGGCGTGGATCCGGCCAAAAATATTGCGGCGCTGGCCACAAAGGCAGGCGTGCCGACCATTCCCGACTTCTTCACCTCCGCGGTGGCCGCGCAGGCCCGCAGGCGCTACGGCGCCGCGAGCGTCATTACGGGCACGAACGTCTTCGCCCACGTCAGCGACCATAATTCCTTTTTGGCGAGCGTGAAAAAACTTCTGGCTCCGGGCGGGGTCTTCATCTTCGAATCACCGCATCTTCTATATCTCATCAAGAACCTGGAGTACGACACCGTGTACGCCCAACACCTTCTGTATCTTTCCCTGCAGCCGGTCATGCGACTCGTGAAGAAAAACGGCCTGGAGGTCTTTCGTGTCGAGGAATATCCCGGCATGCACGGCGGCTCCTTCCGCGTGTTCATGGCCCGCAAGGGCGAGCGCAAAGTGGAGCCGGGCGTGGCGCGGCTCTTGGCCAAGGAAAGGAAAGCCGGCATACACTCGCTGGGCACATTGAAAAAATTCGCGGCCAGGGTGGCCAAGCATCGCCTGGCGCTCGTCTTGCTTTTGGACGGTTTACAAAAGCGCGGCAAACGCATCGCCATCGTGAGCACCCCGGCCAAGGGCATGACCCTCTTGAACTACTGCAAGATCGGCACGGAGCGCATCGAGTTCGCCACAGAAAGGAGGGATGGATTGAAGTGCGGCCGGTTCACGCCGGGCGGGCACATCCCCATCGTGCCGGACGGCGAGCTTTTAAAAAAGAGACCGAACTATGCCCTGCTCCTCGCCTGGAACTTCGCGGACGATATCATGAAAAATCTCGCTGCGTACCGCAAACAGGGCGGCAAGTTCATCATCCCGATTCCCTGGCCGAAGATAAAATAAAGGATATAATTGCGACATGCAGATAGAGCACATGCCGATAAACTTCGAGGATGCGCGCGGCTACATCCGCGACATCATCGTCGCCAAGGAGGTGGACTCCGTCTCGCTCATCACCTGCGCGCCGGGCTCGGTGCGCGGCAATCATTTCCACAAACAGACCGTCCAGTACACATATATATTGAGCGGCCGCATGACGTACGCTACCCAAAAGCCTGGCCAATCGGTGGAGACGAAAGAGGTCGTCGAGGGCGACCTGACCGCTAATCCCCCGCTCGAGAGCCATGCTTTCAAGGCCATCGAACCGTCGGTCATCCTGCAGCTATCCAAGGGCCCGCGGCAGGGCGACAACTACGAGAACGACACGTTCCGCCTGGAGACGCCGCTGCTCTCCTAACGGCCGCCGACCTCAAACCAGGCCCCTGAAGTATTCGATCGTTTTCTGCAAGCCCTCTTCAAGCGCCACTTTCGGCTCCCAACCCAGCGCCCTGGCCTTGGAGATGTCCGGGCAGCGGCGCGTGGGGTCGTCCTGCGGCAGGGGCTCGGTGACGATCTGGCTCTTGCTACCGGTCATGGCCAGGACCTTGTCCGCGAGCTCGCGCATGGTGAACTCGTCCGGGTTGCCCAGGTTGAACGGGCCCATATCCCCCTGCCGCATGACCGCCAGGATGCCGGCCACCAGGTCGTCTATATATTGGAAGCTGCGGCTCTGTTTGCCGTCGCCGTAGATGGTGAGCGGCGTCCCCGCCAGCGCCTGGACGATGAAGTTGGAGACCACGCGGCCGTCATCGCGCGCCATGCGCGGGCCATAGGTGTTGAAGATGCGGCCAACCCGCACCTTCGCGCCGCGCTTGCGGGCGTGGTCAAAGCACAGCGTCTCCGCCGCGCGCTTGCCCTCGTCGTAGCAGGAGCGGATGCCGATGGGGTTCACGTTGCCCCAATACGTCTCGGTTTGCGGATGCACCGCCGGGTCGCCATAGACCTCGGAGGTCGAGGCCTGGAAATAATCGGCGCCGTGCTTCGCCGCAAGTTCCAAAAGATTGTGGGCGCCAAGAACGTTCGTGAGTAGCGTGTCGATAGGATCTTTTTGATAGTGCTTCGGCGAGGCCGGCGAGGCCAGGTTATATATCTCCGCCAAGACGCTGTCCGCCAGCGCCTTGTCAAGGCGCAGCGGCTCGCGGACGTTCGCCTCTACGACCGTCAGGTTCGGGTTCGAGGCTAGATGTTCCAGGTTCTGCCGCGAGCCGGTCACAAAATTATCCGCGATGATGACGCGGCAATCGTCATTCAGAAGCCGCTCCGCGAGATGGGAGCCGATGAATCCGGCGCCGCCGGCGATCAAGATTGCGCGAGTGGGAGCATTGGCCATTTACTGGAAGAATGGGGCGACGTTCTTATCCTCCGGCCACCTGGAATAGATTTCCCGGCCGATGCGGTCGAAATTCGCCTGATCGCCGCGGCTGGCATACAAATTAAGGAGTTTGTAGAGGGGCGGTGGCAGATTGGGCCCGATCTCACGGGCCGTTTCCAAGTAAATGACGGCTTTTTGATAATCCGCGTCCTGTTTGTAGTTTCCCCAAAGAAATTCGTACATTTGGCTCAACAACAGCAGGTGCCGTACATCATTCTTGTACAAGTGCGGTTCGATGTACGCGACAAGCTCGCGGGCGACCGGCTCCGGCTGGCCCTGCGACAGGATACCCATGATGCTGCTGCCCAGGAATTTGGTGACCTCCTCGTCGCCCACCGGAGAATATAAGTTGAACATCTGATCGAAGTTGTCCTTGAATTCGTCCACGCTGCGCACGAACTCCACCTGCTTGCTGGCCTCGATGAAGCTCTGTGCCTTAAGCAGCGGTAGGAGCGACCCGAAATACAGGCCCAGCGCCGCCAAGACCATGCCGACCACGGAGATAGTGACTATCTGGGGTGATTGCTTCATGACGGCAGTTTGTGCGGTTGCCACTCCGACTGGGCGGCCGGCGGGAAGTAGTACATGGCGAAGGCGAACAGAGTGAAGAGCGGCAGATAAAGGGCAAAAACATCGAAAAGAACCGTGCCCTGGACGAGGTACGTGACCAGGATGCCCAGGAACAGGCCCTGCATGACCGTCCTTTGTGGGTCGCTTTTCGCGGCTTCATGCCAGCGTTTTTTCAAGAGCAGCAGCGCCAGAAACAGGAAGATGGCCAGGTAGCTCAGGAGACCCAGGAGCCCGATCTGCGCGAGGTAATCGAACAGCGTGCTGTGCGCGCGGTCGAACCAGGCGCCGAAGCCGTTCTCGGGATTGTAGTAGCGTATCTCGTAATGCTTGTCGAAAAGCATGAGGAAGTTTTCCGGGCCCCAGCCGAGCAGCGGGCGTTCCTTCCAGCCCTGCACGGCGGTGTCCCACATCACGAAGCGCGTGGTCAGATCAGCCAGGTCGTGCGAGCTGAAGGTCAGGCGCGTGATGGAGGACACGCCAGGTATTTTCTGGATGAACGGCACGTTCCGAAACTGCACCAGAAGGACCACGGCCAGCAGGGCCAAGATGGCTCCCAGGGCGAGCCACTTGCGCCAGACCTTGCGATAGAAGCCGATGTAGATGACGGCGGCAAGCAGGCCGGCCATGAGACCGAGGAAAGCGCCGCGCGTTCCGGACATGACGGAGAACACGAAAAAAAGCAGCAGGAACGCCAGGATTGCCAGGGACTGCGGGGATTTCCAGGAACGTTTGGTGCCCAGCAGAAGATAGGAGGCGAAGAAAAGCATGAATACGAGGTATCCCGGCACGTACTCCGAATTGCCCAGCGATCCCTGGAAGCGGAAGCCCGGCGATGCGAAATGCGGACCAATGCCGCCCCAGCCGCCGATGTTGCAGGGTATTTGCTGGGTCCCCGAGTAACAGGTGAATCCGGCCAAAACCCCGTACAGGATCATGAGCGAGGCGGCGGCCATAGAGAGCCAGAACATCTTGCGCCAATCGCGGTCTTCCCTGAAGAGCGTTACTAAGAGCACGAAGAACGCGTACAGGTTCAGTATCTGCAGGCCGCCCTCGCCGCGCTCGAAGTTGGACCAGAAAGAGTAAGACGGCCGCACGCCGAAGATACCGGCCAGCACAAAGGACGCCGCGAACGCGGTGATGGCAATGACCACCGGCGAACGGAAGAGTTGCTTGAGGCGCGCTAGATATTGTTTGGCTTCGACCGGGTTGAATATCAGCCCGGCAAAGAAGGCGATGAGCGCCAGGTCCACCATGGCCCGGAACCAGGCGTACTTGCCGACGATGAACGGGAAAAGGGTCGAGGTCGTAACGATGATCACCGCGAAGGCCGCGGCGTGCAGGAAGAATTTGGAGGTCTTGAACAGCATCTATGAATACCACCTATTGTACCACTATACGGTCAAGGACCTTGTGGGTCTCCTCGTCTTGGGGCCACTTCTCCAGGATTATCGTCCCCATGCGTTCGATGTTGTCCTTGTCGTGATTGGTGCCATACAGATCAAAAAGGGCGTAGATCGGCAGCGGCAGGTTGGCGCCGATCTCGTGGGCTTTCTGGTAATATTCTTCGGCCTTAAGGTAAGCGGCCTCATCCCCGAACCTGACCCAGAGGGATTTGTATATATGGCCCAGGGTCATCAAATGGTGCAAGTCGTCTTTGAGCATGCGTCCCTCCACGTAAGCTGCGAGGTCGCGCGCAACGTCTTCTGGCTGGTTCTGGATCATGGAATAAACATTGCTGCCCAGGAACTTGGCGATCTCCTCGTCGCCTACCGGCGAGTAGAGGTTGAAGGACGCATCAAAAAGCGCCCCGAAATCATCCACTGTCCGAACGTTCACCAGCTGGCGCTCCGCGCCGATGTAGCTTTTGGCCTTGAGGTACGGCAGGAGCGAGCCGAAATACAAAGCCAGCGCGGCGAGCAATATGCCGAATATGGAAACCAGGGTTGTGATCGGGGAGGGTTTAATTTGGCCGGTTGGTTCGCTTTGTGATGCTCCGGGGGCGCCGGGCGGGAAGTAATACAAGGCGAAGGCGAACAAGGTGAATAGTGGCAGGTACAGCGCTAAGGCGTCAAAAAGGACTGTGCCTTGGACCAAATAGGTCACCAGAATGCCGACGAATAGGCCCTGCAGGATCATGCGCTTCTCATTCGCCTTCGCGGCTTCGTGCCATTTCTTCTTCAGGAGCAAAAGGCCGAGCGTGACAAAGACAGCTAGATAGCTGACAAGTCCCAGAAGGCCGATCTGCGACAAGTAGTCGAACACAGTGCTGTGGGCGCGATCGAACCAGCGGCCGAAGCCACTCTCGGGGCTGAAGTATTGTATTTCGTAATGCCTCTCGTACAAATAACGGAAGTTCTCAGGTCCCCAGCCGAAAAGCGGCCGCTCCTTCCAGCCTTGCACGGCGATGTCCCATACCTCGAAGCGCGTGGTGAGGTCGGCCAGGTCTTGTTCATTAAGCCTAAGGCGTAGAATGGAGGAAACGCCTGGAATTTTTTGCAGGAGCTGGAACTCGCGGAACTCCACTAGGAGCGCGACCGCCACCAAGGCCAACACCGCGCCGAGGATAAGCCATTTGCGCCAATGCTTTTTGTAGAAGCCGATATACGCCAGCGCAGTCAGAGCGCCAGCCATGAGGCCGAGGAAGCCGCCGCGCGTGCCGGACATGATGGAAAAAATGACGAACAGGAACATGAGCACGATGATGCCGATCGATTGCGGCGAACGCCAACCCCTCTTCGCGCCAAGAAGCAGGTATGACGCGAAGAAGAGCATGAACGCGAGATAGCCCGGTACGTACTCGGAATTGCCGAAGGAGCCTTGGAAACGGAATCCCGGAATGCCGAACTTAACGCCCATCGTCCCCCAGCTGCCGATATGGCCGCCGAAGCCGACCAGCACGCCGTAAAGGATCATGAGGCTGGCCGCGACCATCGAAAGCCAGAACATCTTCCGCCAGTCCTTATCCTCGCGGAACAGCGTCGCGAGCAAAACAAAAAAGGCGTATAGATGCAATATCTGCACTCCGCCTTCGCCGCGCTCGAAGTTGGACCAGAAAGAGAACGACGGCCGAACGCCGAAAAATCCGGCGAGGACGAAGACGGCAGCGAAGACCGTCACCGCAATGAAGACCGGCGAACGCCAGACCTGCTTCAGTCGGGTGATGTAATGCCTGCCGTTGTCCCAGTCAACTAGAAGGCCGGCGAAGAAGCAGACTAGCGCCAGGTCCACCATCGCGCGGAACCAGGCGTATTTGCCCACGATGAACGGGAAGAGGGTCGCGGTGCTCACGATCACTATCGCGAAGACCGCAGCGTACAGGAAAAACTTTGCGGCTTTGAATAGCACGGAGGTTACCTAGCGTACTCTACGGCCCGCATCTCGCGGATGACATTCACCTTGATCTCGCCGGGATATTTGAGCTCGGACTGGATCTTGTTGGCTATCTCGCGGGCCATCTCCAAAGCGCGGAAATCATCCACCTTCTCAGGAATGACGAAGACCCGCAACTCGCGGCCGGCGGCGATGGCGTAGGATTGCTTCACGCCCGGGAACTCGTTGGCGATCTTCTCCAGGTCCTGCAGGCGTTTGATGTAGTTCTCTAAGGTGCCGCGGCGGGCGCCAGGGCGGGCGGCGGACAGTACGTCCGCGGCCGTGACCACGTAGGCCTCCGGGATGGCATAGGGGTAATCCTCGTGATGGGACTGCATCGCCTGGATGACCTTCTCGTCCACGCTGTACTTCTTCAGTATCTGCATGCCCAGGTCCACATGCGTGCCTTCCACCTCGTGGTCGATGGCCTTGCCTATGTCATGCACCAAGGCGCCCTTTTTGGCCACGGCGGCGTTCAGGCCCAGTTCCGTCGCCATCATGTCGGCGACAAAGGCCATCTCGATGGAATGCTGCAGCACGTTCTGGCCAAAGCTGGTGCGGAAGTGCAGGCGGCCCAGGAGAGCGATGATCTCTTTCGGCAGGTCGTACACGCCGACCTCGGTCGCGGCGGCCTCGCCGATCTCTTGCATCCTTTTGCCCAGCGCCTCTTTGGCCTCCTCTACGGTCTCTTCTATCTTAGCCGGCTGGATGCGGCCGTCCTTCACGAGCTGCTCCAGCGCCATGCGTGCCACCTCACGGCGGTATGGGTCGAAAGAAGAGATGATGATGGCGCCCGGCGCCTCGTCAATGACGAACTCCACGCCGGTCGCGCGCTCCAGGGCGCGGATGTTGCGGCCCTCGCGGCCGATGATCTTACCCTTCAGGTCCTCGTCCGGCAAATGGAACAAGCTGGTGGTCAGCTCCGCCACGTGGGTGCGGGCGTAGCGCTGCAGGGCCACGGTGATGATCTCGCCGGACTTCTTCTCGATCTCCTCATGCCGCTCCTGCTCCATGGTTTGCAAGGATTTGGCCAGATCGCTCTGATAACGCTCGCGGACCTGCGCCAGCATGGCCTCCTTGGCGGCCTCCGGCGACAGGCCGGTGATGCGTTCCAGTTCGGTGGCGGCCTTGTCACGCATGGCAGACACCTCGCCCTCCCTCTCCTTGAGTTGCTCCTCTTTGCGCTTAAGGGTTTTGTCTTCCTCATCCAACCCGACACCGCGCTTGTCTAGCATGGCTTCGCGCTCCACGAGACGGTTCTCCGTCGCCACGATGCGATTCTTATGTTCTTTCTCTTCATTCTTAGCTTCGAGCAAAAGCGAGGCCGCTTTGTCCTTGGCCTCTACTATTATCTCTTTGGCTTTGGCTTCCGTATCCTGGAGCTTACGCTGACTGACCTCTTCGAGCGAGCCGAGTTGCTTTTTGGCCCAGAACTGCCGGAAGAAGTAACCGACCGCGATGCCCACCAAAAGACCCCCTACTGCGAGGAGTGTGTTCGACATGGTTTTGTGTCCCGAAAGGGTTCATGATTGATTTATAGATGACCGCTATATTATGTCCCCTTTGGGGCTATGAAGTCAAAACCCCGATTTCGTTCTATAATTACGGGCAATGGCGCGCACGATAGTCCTCATAATCCTGGACGGCTGGGGCATAGGCCGCGGCGACGAATCCAATCCGATTCACATGGTCCAGCCGCAGACCTTCAAGTGGCTGGAGGAGAACTACCCGGTCACTTCCCTGCAGGCCTCGGGCATCGCGGTCGGCTTGCCCTGGGGCGAGGTCGGCAACAGCGAGGTCGGCCATCTGACACTCGGCGCCGGGAAGGTCGTCTACCAGTACTATCCGCGCATCTCCCTCGCAATTCGCGACAAGAGCTTCTTCGCCAACGAGACGCTGCAGGCCGCTTTCGCGCACGCGAAAAAGAACAATTCCGCGGTGAACCTGGTGGGGCTGCTTTCTAAGGGCAACGTGCATGCCTCGCTGGAGCACCTGGAGGCGCTTCTCAAGATGGCGGAGGCGGAAGGCGTGGCGCAATTGAAGCTGCACCTTTTCGCGGACGGCAAGGACATGCCGCCGCATACCGTAGAGGACCTACTGAAGCTCCTGCCGCAGGACAAGCTGGCCACGTTGACCGGCCGTTATTACGCCATGGACCGCGAGGGTAACTGGAGCTTGACCGAAGATACTTACAAGGCCATGGTTGCGGGCGGCGGCACGGACGCGAGCGTGAACCTGACGGAAGTCCTCAAAACCAACTATGACCGCAACAAGAACGAGGAATTTTTGCCACCTGTGCGCTTCGGCGGCGAAGAAAAGAATGTGAAGGATGGCGACGCGGTCATATTCTTCAACTACCGCGAGGACAGTATGCGCCAGGTCGCCGCTGTGTTCGTAGACCCCGCCTTCGATAAGTTTCAGCGCGCGGATCTCAAGAACCTGCACGTGGCGACCATGACCCGATACAAAGAGGAATGGACCGCCGTGCCGGTGGCCTTCCCGCCGGATACCGTGGAGAACCCTCTGGGCAAGGTGCTCTCGGACGCCGGCATGACCCAGCTGCGCTTGGCCGAGACGTACAAGTACGCGCACGTCACATACTTTTTCAACGGCTACGAGGAGTCGCCATACAAGAATGAATATCGCGTAGTGATCCCTTCGGAGCCCCTGCCGCATCCGGACGAGCACCCGGAGATGATGGCCGGCGCGATCACCGACCGGCTGATCGAGGCCGTTCAGGGCCGCGGTTTCGGGTTTATTCTGGTAAACTACGCCAACGCCGACACCATCGCGCACACCGGCAACTACGGCGCCGCGGAAGAGGCGGTGCGCATCCTGGACCGCGAGCTGGGCCGGATCATGAAAATCGCCGCGAACCCGGACACGGTCGTGCTCATCACCTCGGACCACGGCAACATAGAGGAGCTCCTGGACCCGATGACCGGGCGGATAGAGACGCAGCACGACCCGAGCCCGGTCCCCCTTTACCTCATCGCCGATGAGTTCAAGGGCCGCAAGTTCATGAACCAAGGCAACCTGCGCGGCGAGACGCTCGGCATATTGTCGGACGTGGCGCCCACGATATTGGAGATAATGGGCATCCAGAAGCCGCCGGAGATGGGCGGGGAAAGTTTACTGAAGGATTTGATCTAACGGCCGCGGGTTGACATATTTCTATAATAGTCGTAGTTTCAAATTGTTCTTTGAAATACACGATTGCGGCACCGGAAAGGGCCTTAGGGGTCTTTTCCTGTGCCGCAATTAAGCGGCTAGAGGAGGCGGAAATGAGCGTATTGGCCGCGGAGCTGGCGGGCGGGGTAGTCGGCGACTGGCTACCCGTCCCCGATGTGCGCAACACGGAGGGGTGGCGCCGCATGTTCGAGCGGCGCTGGGGTCACGTCCAGCGCGCGCCGATGCTGGACAGGGAAGGCGCGCAAGCCTTCCAGTGGCCCGAAGACGGCCACGGCTTCAAGGTCTTCCTGGTGAAGGAAGACCCGCCGCCGGCGAAAGCCGACCTCGCCGACCCGGAGGGTCAGGGTTCGGATCTCGGCCGCGCCAAGATCTAGGCCGATCCGCCGGACTGGGTCCAGCCCTCCTGAACGGCACATCAAGTCCTGGCGCGCGCCAGGCACAGTATTATTTAAATAAGCTATAATTCCAACATGGGTCTAATCGTGAAGATCATCCTCGCGGTGTTAGTGAATGGGCTGGCGCTTTTCGTCGCGGACAAGTATGTGAGCGGCTTCGTCCTGGCGGCGAACGACCTGAAGACCTTCGCTATCATCGCGCTCATTCTCACCGCCCTTAATTTTATTTTGAAGCCGATACTCAAACTTTTACTCGGACCGATCATCATCCTGACCCTGGGCCTCGGCGCCATCCTGGTGAACGCCGTGATCCTGAAAGTTCTTGACTTTTTGTCCCCCGCGCTTACTATTCAGGGGCTTGTGGCGCTGCTGTACGCGACCATAATCGTGAGCATAATCAACGTTCTGTTCCATTTCCTGACCCGCAAATGAGTTATCCCTTCGTATTGACCATCGCGCAGATTGTCATCTCCCTCATATTAATAACGCTCGTCTTGCTGCAGGAGCGCTCCGCCGGCATGTCCGGTATTTTCGGCGGCGACGGCAGCGGCATATACCAGACGCGACGCGGCTTGCAGCGCGTGGCCCTGGGCAGCACCATATTCTTAGCAATCCTCTTCGTGCTCGTCTCTCTCGCGCAGCTCGTCCTCGGCTAAACACCGCCAGCCCACAGATGTCTTTTTTTCGCAACATATTCCGCGCGCTTTCCCAGGCGGAAAGGCGCGTCCTGTGGGGCGCCCTGGCGCTCATTGGCGTCGGCGTCGCGGGTTTGGCCGTGTTTTTCGTAAGAAACTACACCGTGGCTGTCCCG
>Ga0209542_10013474_pt1 | contig 14087 bp, 17 predicted proteins | sample RifCSPhighO2_01_FD_184028 | JGI IMG/M metagenome (GOLD analysis project Ga0209542, IMG submission 184028) | Soil microbial communities from Rifle, Colorado - Rifle CSP2_plank highO2_0.1 (SPAdes) (version 2) | ecosystem: Environmental > Terrestrial > Deep subsurface > Rock core/Sediment ...
AAAGATTAAAACATGAACAATTTTGGAGAACACCTGCAAAGAGGGCAAAGATAAAGATAAATCTTGGAGAAAAATATCAATTGTTGAATTTAATCAAACTTGCATCTGCCGATAATTAAAGAATATCCCAAGAAAGAAAGATTTAAATAAGCTATTAACCATAAAGTTTACAGGTGTCAACCAAATGGAGACAAAAGAAAAAACAAGCGAGAGAATACTTAAAGTATTATTTAAGGAACCGTTTTTCGACCATACTGCTAGTTCTCTTGGTAAAACTATGGGAATCTCAAGACAAGGCATTTGGAAAACATTAGCTAAACTATCACAACAAAATATTATTAATTTAAAATCAATTGCAAATACAAAAAATAGCGCTTCCAATATAACTCTCAATTTAAAGAATTCAATAACTGAAAAAACTTTAGCATTAATACTTGAAAAAGAAACAATGAAATATGAGAGATGGAGAGATAATTTTAAGAAATTAGAAAGTTACACTCTTTTCACAATTCTCTTTGGGAGTATTCTGCATTCTCCTAAAGAAGCAAATGATATAGATATCTTAATAATTGTAAAAGATAGAAAGAATTTCAAAGATATTGAAAAGGTAATATTTGAAATTCAACAAACCCAAATTAAAAAGGTTCATGCAATTGATTTGACAGAAGAAGAACTAAAGCGTGAATTAAAAAACAAAAATAAGGCATATATAGAAGCCTTAAAGAAAGGAGTAATTCTATTTGGTCAAGAAAATTATATTAAATTCATTGGAGAATTATCAAAATGAGTGAAAAAATTAATGAATGCTTCGAAACTGCTAAAAAAGAAGAAGAAAAAGGAAAAAAGCACAAGGGATTATTAATTGTTGAACCATCCAAAGAAAAAGCAAAGGAATACTTAAACAAGGCAAGAGATAGTCTAAAATTTTGTGAAATGTATAAACAAGCAGGATCAGATTATAAAATACCAGAAGAATGGTTTTATTCATTGTATTATTGTGCTTTGGCTATCTTATGCAAATTCGGAGTAGAAACAAGAAGCCAAAGATGCACAGCTTTATTTATCCAATATGTAAAAGAAAAAGGATTAATTGAATATGATAACAAATTTATTGAAAGAATAATGGTTCATAAAGAAAAAGATAAAATAACTGCGGTTGATGAAAGGGAAGAAGCTAGATATGGTCCTCAAATTAAAATGGAAAAAGTAGAAGAAAGATATGATGATACAATGAAATTATGTAAGGAAGCTATTTCACAAGCAGAGGAGATAATTTATTCGGATAAAAGTTATATTGTTCCAAAAGAATTGACTGAATTATCCTAAAAATTCCTTCTGTATCTGAACAATCTGTCTCATATTCTTTACCATCTCTAGACATTAATTTCAGTTGTACGATTTTATCGTACGACTCAAAACCCTCTTCTTTTAGTTTAATCTTTAAATCTGCCCAATATCTTTTTGGAATAGTGCTGTCAGTCAAAGCTCCAACAACATCTACAACAGAAAAATACCATTTATCTCCAACAAGTTTTCTTCTAATAGCTTTTCCATTAAAAATAGCTATGTGTGTATCTTCTTCTCTTTCTTCTTCAACCATACCTATTCAAATAGGGTTATGTTTTTAATCATTTGTAAAAACTTTGCAGTGGGCAAATTTATTATCAAAACCTAATTTTATTTATCTGGAAATTCTAAAACCGCAACTATAGGATAATGATCAGACCCAACTTCAGTTTTACTATTCTTAATTACATACGCATCTTTAACTTTAATATCTGGAGAACAAAATATAAAGTCCATTCTCATTGCAGAATCCTTATTTTTAGACAATAAATCTGTTGGAATAGTGTAACTAAATTTATTTGGGTTTACTGCTTTATATGTATCAACTAATCCTAGAGATCTAATATAAGGAGCTACTAAAGTTTTTAACATACTATCAACTAATTTTTCTGGATTCTTTTCATGTCCAGTAAGTCCAGAAATAAGTTTTTCCCTGTTATAATTATCCTGATCCGAAATAGCATTAAAATCTCCTGCTAAGATATATAGTGCTTTATGTCCTGGAAGTACCAACTCTTTAAAATAAGTCAGTTTTTCTTCTTCACTTAAATCTGGATGTGGATGTGCAATATCGACCATTAAATCTTTACCATTTAAATCAATAATTGAACGAACATGCTGCCTCATACCTCTTTCATTGTTTTTTGTATGTATAATTGAGTATTTTGAGAGAATTGCTGAACCCCATTCATAATCTCCTCTCCTTGCATAAGTATAATTAGGGAAACTAAATAACTTCCCATAATCCATCTTAATATCATAATCTCTTTTGTCCCCAATCCCATAACATGCTTCAGTTAAAACTAAAATATCAGGATCTTCCAATCTAACAACTTCTTGAGCCGCCTTCAACCTTTTTTCCTCAAGTTTATGTTTTTCACTGTAAAACCCATGCAAGATATTATAATTCAATATTTTTAGTTCCATTTTATTTTCCTAGTTAAACAATCTATAATTTATAAAACTACTCTCCGACATTTTCCCTAAGTTTATCCCTAAGCCTGCAATATCCTTCCCAATTCGCTTGCCCTGTTTGAGTTCGAAGATCATATAATAACTCAAGAGCCCGATATAATCTTATATTAAAACAGCAGTAGATGAACAAATTATTAGCGATTCAAACAACCCCTAATTCATTACAAATGTTGCAGCATATCCAACTAATTATTTTTTTAATTGTAGCAATTATTGAGGAATATTTCTTTTTTCATTAGCTCGATAATTGCTGACTATTTTTAGAAGAAAAGTAATAAATAAATCCTATAAAGTGTATCTTAAAAGATAGCTATGGGGAATGTTCATCTACTGAAAACAGAAAGAAAGGTTTAAATACTATACTTAACATAAATTATTAATATATGTTAACTGTATATAACAAATAATATGGAAAATAAAAGACTATTTGATGCATTAGAAAGGAGTAATCCTTGGTGGAAAGGGAATTTTGAATTAGATTATAAACCAAGAAATATCTATGAAGAAATTAAAAAATTTACTAAAAGTAAACAAATTATCTCGTTAACGGGCTTAAGAAGAACAGGAAAAACAACGATTTTATTTAAAATTGTAAAAGACAGTATCAAAGAATATAGAAAAGAAAATATTATCTATTTTTCATTTGACGATTTTAGAGAGATTAGATTATTAGATGTTATTGACGCTTATTTTGAATTAATAAAAAGAGATAATGATAAATCATATTTATTCTTATTTGATGAGGTACAAAAAGTTATAGGGTGGGAAGAACAATTAAAAAGAATTTATGATGAGAATAAAAAATTTAAGATTGTAATTTCTGGCTCAGAATCTCTTTTTATAAAAAAAGGAACAAGAGAAAGTCTTGCTGGAAGAATGTTCGAATTCCAGATAAAGACATTAAGCTTCAAGGAATTTCTGAATTTTAAGGGAAAAAATTTTAATAATCTATTATTATATAAAAAAGAAATTCTTTCAGAGTTCAAGAATTTTTTATATTGTAATGGTTTTCCAGAAATTATAAATGAAAATCAAGATTTTATAAGAAAATATGTCAAGGAAAATGTTGTTGAAAAAATAATTTATCGAGATATTCCTCAAATTGTGCGAATTGAAAATCCAGAAATACTATCTCAGATATTTAATATTATAGCAAGAAGTCCAGGACAAATGATACAAATGGATAACATCGCAAAAGATCTAAATATTTCTAGACAAACCACCTCAAACTATCTTGATTATCTTGAAAAGTCTTTTTTAATAAGAAAGTTATACAATTTTTCAAGAAATGCTAGAAAGACCCAGACAAGATTAAAAAAGTATTATCCACTAATTCTTTTTCCAGAAGAAATTGAAAACAGAGAGATATTTGGAAATGTTTTCGAGACATTCGTGGTAAATGAGTTAAACGCGGAATTTTTCTGGAGAGATATTTATAAAAACGAGGTAGATATTGTTTTAAAAAATAAAGAAATAATCCCCATTGAAGTAAAAGTTTCAAATATAGAAACAAAACCTCTTAATTTATTTATTAATAAATTTAAGCTAAAAAGTGGAATAATTCTAACCTATGATAAAGAAGAAACAATTGGCAATATAAAAGTCATTCCATTTTATAAATATCTTTTAACCGAAGTATCAGCTTAAACTCTAATTATAAAATTATTATACCAAAAAAAATAAAAAATAAATTTAGTTGCTCTGCTATGCAATTTGATTTTTGCCATCCATATTCTAATCTGAAATTATTTCTTTTCAGGAAATAAAATTCCAGCAATGTGTGGCACATCATATGTACAAGTTCTGCAAGCTTCCAAAGCCATTTTTGCCCTTGGGTCATCAACATTCTCCAAAGATTTCATAGCTTCATTTCTAGCAGTATAAACTTGATCATTTGCAAGATTGTCCTCGACTCTTAACTCCGGATAATTTATACCATCACAAACCTGCATTGCTTCTTTAAACGCACTAGGGTGTGAAATGGATAAAAATCTTTCATCAACTCCATGCGTTTTGGCTAATCTCTTCATCTCTTCCGCAGAAGCGACTTGATAGAGATTATCACAATGTTCGTAAGCTAAGCTTTGACATCTTTCGCAGTTTACAGATGCTCTTTCTATACTCATCTTAGTTATACCTCCTTTCAATTGGTAATTCAAATATTCTAATCTGACTAGGAGATTTTTTCTCTAGTATTGTTATTTTTTCTTGTTTCATACTTTTTCACTCAAAAACTAAATATATTAACTTTTCCATCAATTATTTAATAAATTTAGGAAGGTTTATATAGTAATTCACATTCTAATTAAAATGAAGGAATTAGATGAAAAAGACAAGCTAATAATAGAATACTTAATGCACAATGCTAGATTAACAACAACAAAGTTAGCCAAACTCACAGGCATGACTCAACCAACAATTGTTTATAGAATGAAACAACTGGAAAAAGAAGGCTACATCTCAAAATACGATGCTATTCTAAATCTCAATCTTGTTAAAACTCCAATAGAAATTTATTTCATTAATGTTCCAACTTTTCTCTCTCAAGAATTCGAGAATGAAATAAAGAATAATCCTAAAATAGAATCTCTATTTAGATTGGCAAATAAAATGAATTACTATATCTCTGGATTCTTAAAAAAAGAAGATAAAAAACAACTAGAATCCTATTTTAATAAAAACAAATTAGAATTTAAAAACTACACTCAAAAAGATCTTCGTCTTTTACCCTTCTCAATCTTTAATTCAGAATTAAAACTAAATCAAGAGATAAACACAGAAGCCCATTCAATAGACATAGACGAAAAAGATATTAAAATAATAAATACAATGATGGATGGAGGAGCAAGAGATTCAATCTTTAAACTTTCAGAAAGGACAAAATTAAGCGATGATATTGTTCTCTATAGATTAAAAAAACTCCTTAAAGCAAACGCATTCCCTCTTTTTCTCGCTCAGCCAGGAACTGAAAAATTCAATATTCAACTAGATATTCTCCTTCTCTCCCTAAAAGACATAACTCTAGACGAACTAACAAGAGAATTCTCTAAAATTAAAAAAACAGTTCATATCATTGACCTGGGGCGAGGGAAATTCTTCACTCAACTCTTAACAAAAGACTTCGCAGATTTTAAAGACACCTTAGATAAGGTCTGTAATGCCTTAAGAAAAAACCTGAAATCCCTAGAGGTCTTTCACACTAAGGAATGGGTTTTTGTTAATAGAATTAATTTGAGTAAGGGAGATTTTTAGGATAGTTATTAATAACATCCTTTCTGTTATTCGTAACAGAAAAGCTTAAATATTTCTCTCTCCTTCCATTTCAATGACCTCATCAGAAGAACACCTTAAGAGCTTCAGACAATTCAATGAAGACATAAAAGAAAAAATAATGTCTGGATTAGTTTTAGAAAGACAAAAAATAATTGCTTTCGACGCATCAGAAGCATCAACTAATCTTTTAGAATACTTCTTACATAAAAAAAACTTAATTCCAGCAGGATTTAAAGTGAATCATAATTATTTTGCATCATTATGGAGAATTCGGTTGATTCTGTTAACTTTCATTCGAATTCTCCAGACAGAAAATTTGGAACTAAAAGTAACTCAATTATCCAAATTTTCTGTAAAAAGAGCCCATCGCTATCTTGATTTTGATTTTCCAAAGAAAGATGAAATAATTAGTTTAATGACCAGTCAAGAAGAATTTAGAAATATTCTTTGTTATGGAAAAGAAAAAGATATTGAAGAAGTTAAAGGAGTTATTAATAACTTAAATAGACTAATTGAACTAATTAAATCAGAATTAGGAGAGCCACTATGAAAAACAATGAACTACTTTCTTATGTATTTGATTTTATCTCACAAATTTCAGATAATAAAGAGATAATCTCTACTATAAGAAAAATTATCCTTTTTGGAAGCCTGGCAAGAGGAGATATGCATGAAAATAGCGATATTGACTTATTTATTGATACAACCAATCAAGAATTGAATAATCTTATTAAAAAGGAATTAAATAAATTTGAATCAAGAGCAGAAAAAACATGGCATCTAAGGAATATAAAAACCTCAATAAAAGTAATTACGGACGATATTGAAAAAGAAAAATGGGCTGATTTAAAAGAAGAAATTCAAAGTTATGGAAAAGTCTTATATGGAAAAATTGATTCAAGCCCGAATAAATTAAATCAAAAAGTTCTTATTACATATAATCTTACTAATATCTCTCAAAAAGATAAAATGTCTTTAATAAGAAAATTATATGGCTATTCCTTAAAAAAACAAAATAAAATTTATACTCAAAAAGGATTGCTTGAAGAATTAAATGGAGAAAAGATTAGTCCAAACGCATTTATTATCAGCGTGGAAAATCTCCAAAAAGTTAAGAAAGAATTAAATGAACACAAAGTTAAATATCTCACAAGACCCATTTGGGTAAAATAATATGTTACAGATAACATATTTTATATGATATATAACAGAAAATATAAAAACATGAAAAAGAAAAAAGATTTATTAACGTTAGCAGGAAGTTGGAAAATGTTAGATATAAAAGCAAAAGAACTTATGGATAAAATTTACAAAGAAAGAAAAATAAAAATGAGGACAGCAATAAAAGAAGATATTAACTGGGGATTGTCTGAAAGTAATCCTAAAAAAATATAATTCTCTTCTAGCAACCCTGCGTCTCTTCAGCTCTAATCAATAAATCCAATTTTGGATTAAATGAACTAATCCAAAATTGTTAATAAAAATAAAGTTGATACTTTATATACAAATAATTAAAATAATATGCTTTTCTTCTCAAGTCTATATTTGGACATATAGCAAAGGACTTTAATATTCTACCACAAAACCTTTGCTATGTTCGAGAGAACCAAACAGTTTGGTAGAATAGTTTGGTCTCTCGCTATAATTCTAAATGGCCCAACGCAGAATCGAACTGCGGACTTCTCCACGTGAAAGAGACGTTTTACCTCTAGACTATTGGGCCTTTAATATAATGGCCAATCAATTATATAAAAATTGTCTTAACAATCTAATCCTTCAAATACCCGCCCTTCTGCAAATTCCACAATCTCTTATACTGCCCTTCACAATTTATCAATTCATTGTGCTTGCCAATCTGCACAATCTTGCCTTTCTCCATTACAATAATTCTATCTGCTTTCATTATGGTGCTTAATCTATGTGCAATAATTATAGCTGTTCTGCCCTGCATCAATTTCTCTAAATCTCTCTGAATCTCAAATTCTGTCTCTGAATCAAGTGAAGATGTTGCTTCATCTAAAACCAAAACTTTCTTATTGGCTAAAATTGCCCTTGCTATTGAAACTCTCTGTTTCTCTCCTCCCGACAATTTAACTCCTCTCTCGCCAACAACTGTCTTTTCTTTTTTAGGCAAGGATTTAATAAACTTATCAAGCTGAGCAAATTTAATTGCATTCAAAACTTCCTCACGGGATGCCTTCTGCCTTGAAAATGCAATATTATTGTAAATTGTATCATCAAATAAGATGCACTCCTGTGGAACAATGCTCAACTCTCCTCTCAAACTCTCCTGCTTGAAATCTTTAATATTCTTTCCATCAATCAATATCTTCCCCGAGTTTACATCATAAAATCTAAATAATAATTTTACAAGAGTGGTCTTCCCACAACCAGAATGCCCGACTAAAGCTATTTTTTCATCAGTTTTAACTTTTAAATTCAAATTATTTATGGTACTTATTTTCTTATCTTTATACTTGAAACTAATATTGCTAAATTCAATCTCTCCTCTCGCAATCTTAAGATTTGGTGCATTTGCTACATCAATAATCTCATTCTTTATTTTATCATATTTGAATAAAGCATCAAAATCTCCTAATGCAGTATACAACTTTCTAACTCCATGTATAAATCCATACAATGGCCCTATTATTGACATAAATGCGCTATAAAGAAACGCCAATGTGCCTATTGTCATTTCCCCATCTAAAAATCTCATTAATGGGAAATAAATTACAAAGAAAGTTCCAATTCCAAGTATCAAATTTTCCCCAGAATTATACCATCTAAAGAAGTTCCAAAATTTCAAAAGTTTAACTTTAGTATCCAATGCCAAACTAGAATATCTATTCTTTATGGTATTTTCTTTACCATAATATTTTACAGAGTCTATATTTGTAAGAACATCAGAAAGATTTCCTTTTTCAATATCTTCAGCGTCATTTGTTTCCTTCTGTGGTTGCTTCTGAATAGTCGATAAATAAATTCCCAAAGAAATAAAACAAATAGATGTAGCTATTATTACAACTACAGAAAGTTTATCAAATACAGAAAAGAACAAGCCAGTTACAACTAATTGTATAATCAAAGGAATCGTATCAAAAATTAAGAAATCAGTTATACTTTCAATTGCTCTCGTTCCTCTATTCATTTTTGAAATCATACTTCCTGTTTTATGAGTAGTATGAAAATAGTGGTCCAAATTGATAATATGGTCAAAGAATTTCTTTTTTACGTCATAAATAAGATTAACTTCCATTTTATTTACAAAACTCATCTGAATCCAATTAAGAACTGACCTTGTTATAAGTAAAGAAAAGAAGATAACTGCAATCACAATCAATATACTCACAAATTCATTTCGCAATAAACTTCCATCTATAAATTCAGCACCTCTATCAAGAACAATTTTAAAAAGATATTTATCAAATATGGAAGCAATCTGGGCTAAAATTACTATAAATATAATTGCAAAAAAGTAAGCCTTATATTTCTTCATAAACTTTATATAAATCTTGAAATTGGCAATTAAATTTATATTATCTTCTTCTTTTTCTTTCATATTTCTGTTTGCTATATATTTATATATAACTTCCCCCACCCTAAGCCATGCCTAGAGGGGACAAGTGGTATCACGTTAGGGAAGTCAGCGAAGCGTTTATAGTTTCGCCAAAGCATCCTTTCAGCGATGAGCATGAGTATGATAATGAAGACGAAACAGAGCATAATAAAAAACAAGACGAAGAATAATCGCTCTTTACTTCTTTATTGGTTTTCATCTCTTCATAAATTAACCGAGTAAACGGTGTTTATAAATTTTTGCCAAGTTGTTACTTATCCAACGTTACAGCTGTCACTGAATCTATTCAACTAAATTTCCCTCTAGAAAAATCATTAAATCGAGCATAGCGCGTTTTCATATAATCGCCAGGCAATTGTTTTTCGCTCTGATTAAAAGAATATGGTTTATGTAAAATCTCTAATAATTTTTTAAATTCTTTATCTCTAATTTCACTAAGAAGTTCTGGTTTTAAAAGAAAATCATTATACTCGTATAAAAACGAAAAAGGTTTTCTTTGAGGTACCACAAAAATATCATATCTTCTTAGGTGGTCAAAATGAATTTTTGGCACATTTCCAATAATAACGAATTCGTCTTGCCTATAAAAAAAGACATCTCCCACTTTAGCATCTACCCCTCTAATTGGTTGCAATGAATGCTCTCTAGCAATTTTAATATTTATTGATGCAAAGTTACAAATATTACAAATATATCCAATCGATAAATGAATTCCATGAGCCCTTATATCTTCTTCAGTGCTTTCTTCAAAATCAATCATGAATTGTCTATTTTTTCTTCGTTTTTAAAGATTATTAGTTTCGATAATGCCTACTCACTTTTACACCATTCACAAACTAGTTAAACTAGCTTTATTTATCATAATTATCTAATCATACTTTTAAATAAAATGGAAGAAAAAATACTTACTAGGCATCCAAAAGGGAAAAATGGCGTCAATATTATTAGAAGTAAATATGAAACATTAAGAGGAATTATATTTAAAATTCTAAAAGGCAAAGAATTAACTCAAATACAAGTTATGGAATTAGTTAATGAAACTCTAAAAGGAAAATTCCAAGGTTCAATCAGCAAATATGCTAAAGCAACCCTCTTAGATTTAGAAGCAAGAAACATAATAAAAAGAATCTACTCTGCCCCGCAAAAATACGCCTTGAATTAATTACCCTTTCTTTTCCCTAAAAAATAAAACATTTAAATAAACCTCTGTTTATATCTATACATAAATAAAGGAGAAAAATGGCCGTAGGAATACACAAACTAATAGCAGCAATAGTCCCAGACATATACTGCAAGCAAACCACAAAAGAAGAAAAAGAAAAATTAAAGGAAGTGAAAGCAATAGCAAAAGAAAAGGGATATATTGCAGCAGCAGAAAAGGCAGAGGTTGTAGACGCAGCATATTACGATTTAGTAAAAGAATTATCTGCCCCAACTCCCTTTCAGCTTAACGCTCTAAAAAATCCAATAGAAAAGCATATTCTAACCTACGACTCTTTCTCTCAAGCATTAGAACCCTTATATTTTTGGTTCATGGACTATGTAGGAAAAGAATTCAAAAATGCAGATAAAGTAATAGACAATTTCGTAACAGCTCCTGGCTCAGCTCAATTCTCCGAAATGGGACAAAGAGGAACAAAAATGCAGGAAGAAGCAATGAAAATGATAGGATTAATAAATCAGATAATTAAAGCAATATTAAATATCATTTACGATTTAAAAGAATTTAAGTTAACTCTCGAACCCTACGATGAACTAAAATCAAAAGACCAAGCTAAAAAAACTGCAGCTTATCTGGGTTTAAAACAAAAATGGATGGATGTTGTAGACGTAAAAAGAGGCAACGCAAGCATTAATGGAATGGCTCAACAATTAGATTTCGTAACTTTAAGAGATGCATTTATGATGATTGATTCGCTAAAAAGAATTGATGAACTTGACCTAAATGACAGAGTTAAAAGAATATTAAAAATAAAATTTTCAGACTTTGATAGATGGCTAACACAGAGTGAATCAGAACTAAAGAAGAGATATGACATAGAAAAAATCTATTTAAAAAGCCAGGTAAATTCAGTAAAGTTATATGCTCGATGGATGAAACCCTATCTAAGGGCAGCAAAATTACTAGAGCAAAGAGCAACTCCTACAATCGCTCTAGTAAACTCTTTTAACACCACTTTACTTGAACTTAGTATAATCGCCGAAGGAAAATTCAAGCCAGAAGCCTTTGTTTGGAATAACGACCTTCCAAAATCTTTTCTAACAATCACAAAAAAGAAGTATATGCCCATAACAATAATAGAGTTCAAATTCATCTCCTCACCAGAAAGAATAGGTCAGGGAGGATATGGTTTTCGCGGAAAAGTTGTAATTGAATTTACAAGCTATGCATTAACAGATGCTGAATTAAAAGTTCTCAAAGCAGAACTTGAAAAAGATGACTTAGGCGATTTAATAAGTATGACAGAAGGCGTTGCAGCAGAAAGTCTCGATAGATTGCAATTAGACATTGATGAATTTTTAGGCGATAAAGAAGAAAAAAAAGAGGCAAAAAAGAAAGAAGAATCCCAAGAATCAAATCCATTCACTGCATTATTTTCTTTCTTAAAAAAGAAAGATGAAGAAAAGAAAGAAGACAACCTTCCCAATGACAATGAGCCAGAAAAAGTATGGAGAGACCGAGCAATTATAAAAGCAAGAGTCGACTGTAAAAAAGCTTACAATGAATTTAAAGGCTCGATAAATATGCCTTCGATATAATCCCTTAAAAAGTAAAATCTTATAGCTTTCTCAAGCAAAAACCCGAAACATAATTGCTTATACCTGCTTACCTTTTCAAAGTTGCTGACCAACCTCTAATAACCACACAGCATCAGATGAAGAGATAACTATCTTTACTTTTTGTGTATCTGCTAACGCCTGTTTACATCGTCAAACTTACTGACGCTAACCTCAAATAGTCTTATAGCACAAGATGAAGAGATAACTATCTTTACTTTTTATTAGCAGATACCCCAACAAAAAGTCTATTAAGTTATAAATACCTCCTTGTCAAAACACATATACTTCTCTATTTTTATAATCGAATCAAAGATATTTATTATCTGCAATTTTTTTACAATCCTACCCAAAAAGAATTATTTATATACTTCTTCATCTTATATAACCCATGCCTAAAATAAAAGAGATAAGAGAAATAAAGTCCAAGATAAGGGAGATAGAACCAAAGATAAAAATAAAAGAAAACGCCGACTTAGAAGAAGATATAGAAAAAGCAGAAGAAGAATTTAGTTCTAAGCTTAAATCGAGTCCAAAAACGCCTCCTTTAGAGATTATGGGTTCTGATGTCAAATTTGAAGAAGAAAAAAGAACACAGATTCAGGAAGAAAACCAAGCAAGAACTGAACTAGAAAGAACAAATGTAACAAGAGCGAGAGAATATGCAAGAGCAAGACCTGCTGAAGAAGAAAGAGGATATTCTTCAACTCAAATGGCCCCTCAAGTATTAACAGCTTCTAGAAGATTCGGAGTCCAAGAAACATCAAAGGGAATTTTGAGAGAATCAGCCCAATCAGAAAACCAACAAACAAGTCAAATTGTGGAAAGAGAAGAACATTACAAGGTTATGAAATCCAGAAAAAAAACCTATCCCTGGGAAACTTAAGTCGAAAACTCCTCGTTAAACTTCTCTCCGTCTAAAGGTCCGCTTAAAACTTCCAAGATAGATTGCCTATAAAAAGAAGCGTTAAAAGGATGGTACATTAATATCTTTTTATATCTAACTCTTTGTCCAATTATTGCCTTTCTTTTTTCTTGAGGTATTTCTTCACTAAAATCAACATAACATCTGCCCCTTTCATTTTCAATCTGTAAACTCGCACACAATCCTCCTTTTTTTAAATTAGCCAAGAAAGAATCAGAAGAAAAACTTAGTTCTATATCTTCAATATTTACTAATCTTCCAATTGCTGTTCTTTCTTCTCTGGAAGAATATTTTAATTCACTCTCCCCAATTAATTCAGATTCTCCTCTTACTTTCCCTTCTTTTAAAGAAAAACTCTCTTTATATCTAACCTCAAAAATTCCCTCAAAAAATACTCTCTCAAATGCCATAAAATCGGTAATAAAAAAGCAGTTATAAACCTTACCTCTCCACACTAGACTAACAAATTATTAGCACTTTCAACAAACCTAAACTCAGTGAAACTCCCCACCCCAGAGGGTTTGCCCTGCGGGCAAATCCGCCTACGGGCGGAGTGGGGCATCTAACGACTGCGAAAAATCAAACAACCTAAGCTGTTCTTCTTTTCTCTCTTGATTTCTTATGTACTTTCTAATTATCTCAGCATCCAAGATAGCTATATGGTTTTTACCCAATCGCAGCAGAGCTACTGGGATTTCTTTTCCATTAAAAATATTAAAATGTATCGATATTAATTATTTTTTCTAACTGTGGTAATTATCGAACCAATAAAAGTTCCTCCATTGCCATCAAAAGATACAGAGAACTGACTTGATTGTGCGACCCCCGTAATCAGTTCTCTATCTGAATAACTAATAAACCATCGTAATTAAATCAGTTATCTACAGTAGAGATACTATTAAGTCTTCGGCAGATTTATATATTATGAACTCTTTTATTGAATAAGGAGGTGAAAAATGATAATATGTTCATTCTGTAAATCGTCTAAAA
>Ga0209542_10013475_pt1 | contig 14086 bp, 17 predicted proteins | sample RifCSPhighO2_01_FD_184028 | JGI IMG/M metagenome (GOLD analysis project Ga0209542, IMG submission 184028) | Soil microbial communities from Rifle, Colorado - Rifle CSP2_plank highO2_0.1 (SPAdes) (version 2) | ecosystem: Environmental > Terrestrial > Deep subsurface > Rock core/Sediment ...
CGGCATCGTCGCGGCGAATTGTCACGGGAGGCCGGTAACAGGCGTAACGTCTCCCGACGCAAAAGTCGGGGATTGCGTATACACTGCGCTCGCGAGGCAAGACCAGCTCATCACGACCTATACCCTGAACAACGGCATCACCATAAGCAAGATTTGCGCGTTTAGCGGGACGTGGACCTGTACCCCCACGCTCTCGCGACTCGACATTGTCTTCGCCCGACCTGACCCGACCCCTTTTATGAGCGTGAATGGAGCGTATTCAGCAGCCAATAGCCGGGCCTGTATCATGCTCGTATCGCCGCAGGGCGGCCAGCGCTTCATCGCTATAAATGCGACCGGTCAGATTGACGCGGCCGCTACTACCTGCCCATGATCATGAAAGCACGAAGCACGAAGCAGGGGTATACGCTTATTGAACTTATTGTGGCCGTGGGCCTCTTCTCCATCATCATGACGCTCTCTACGGGCGCCTACCTCGTGATGATTGGCGTGAACAGGCATACGCAGGGGCTCGCCACCGGCATCAACAACCTCTCCTTCGCCCTTGAGAGTATGACAACGAATATTCGCACGGGGTCGGCGTACTGTAGCGCAAGTGACTGCATTGCTGGCGTGAACAGCTCCTCGTTCTCCTTCAGAGATCGTAACGGTGCATACGTTCGGTACGGTTTGGTAAACGGCACTATCATGGTCTGCAAGAGTCAGACCGGCTTCTGTAATCCGTTGACAGCGGGTACGGCGGTCACGACACCGCCGCCTGCCGTGAGTGTTACTCGGCTGACGTTTAACGCAACGGGTATAGCCACCACTGATGTCCTCCAGCCATACGTGCGGATGAATATTTCGGGCACCGTCACGACCGCTCCCGGCAAGACTCAGACGTTCGATGTACAGACGGGTGCCATTATGCGCGGTACGGACCTATGAACACGCACAGATTCAGCGGGCTCACCTCGCTTCGCGGACGAAGCGGATTCACACTTATCGAGACCTTGGTCGCGGTCACGATTCTTGTGCTCGCGGTCGCCGGCCCCCTCACGGTCGCCGGTCGCGTACTTATTGCAACGCAGAACTCCAAGGACCAGCTCATCGCCTCCTACCTTGCGCAAGAGGGCATTGAGTACGTCCGTGCCATGCGCGACCACGAGTTTCTCAGGGCGCATACGGGCTCTGACGCCTCACAAGTTGCTTGGCAGGCGTTCGCTAACGGAGTGAGTAACAACGGTTCAATCGCAAGCTGTCGAACCTCTGGGGCAAATCCAAATCAGGCGTGCGCGCTCGACTCGTTCTCCCCCATGGGCCACGGGAACGGCAATTCGCTCCGGCCTTGCGGAGTGAGCCTGTGTGGGCCTCTCTACATCACGAGCGTTGGTCAGTATCGCCTCGGTGCCTCGGGGAATACCTTGACGCCGTATACGCGCACTATTCAGGCGACGCTCCTCCCGTCAAGCACCGATATGCAGATAGCGAGCACGGTGAGGTGGGTCTCGCGTGGCACCACCTACAGCGTCACCGTGACCGATAATCTTACGCCATGGCAATAACTAACAAGAAACGAGGCATCGCTCTCTTGGTCACTCTCATCTTCATGTCGGTGATGCTCGCCTTCGGCCTCACGCTCGCCTCGCTTGCGTACAAGCAAGCAGTTCTCGCGAGTAATGCAACAAAGTCGCAGCAGGCGTTCTTTGCGGCTGACGGGGCCCTCGAATGCGCGCTCTACGCTGACCAGCAGCAGGGAGCGTACAACTACGCTGACTACAGCGCGTCGGACCGACCCGACGCCTCCATCGCGGAGTATGCTGCCGATGCCTGCGATGGGGCCGTCATTGGCACGCCAGTCACGAGCTGGACAGCAGGGAGATTAGGGCGGCTCACGGTAAGCGAGCGTATCTCCTTTAATAATGGGACGAGCTGTGCCGATGTTGTTATTTACAAATACGGACAGCTAATCCCGAGTCCTCCTGGCCCTGAGGGCAAGCAGTGGAAGGCGTTTATCTACTCGACGGGATACAGTGTTGCCTGTAGCGCCATCGCCTCCGCAAGCGCTGGTGGGCGGATAGTCGTCCGCGGCCTCTTCCTGCGCTTCTAGGTATACTGGGCGAATGGCGGCCCCGACCCCCAAGAGAGCTACTCAGGACATCAAAGAACGCGTCACGGCGCTCCAGGAGGCCATTAGGAAGTACCGTACCCTCGAACACGAGCGGGACCAGTCTCCTATCTCGCCTGAGGCTCTTGACTCGCTCAAGTACGAGCTTGCCGAGCTTGAGGCGCTCTACCCCGAGCTCGTCACTCCCGACTCACCCACGCAGGTGGTTGCGGGCGGCCCGCTGCCTGAACTTACAAAAGTACGCCACCGTGTCCCGCAGTGGTCCTTTAACGATGCGTTTACAGAGGATGATATCCGCGCATGGGAAGAGCGTGTCCGGAAGGTACTTGGCGAACACACTTCGTCAGCGGGTGGGTATGACCTTGAGCTCAAGATTGATGGGCTCAAGATAGTACTGACCTATGAGCGGGGAATGCTCGTCACGGCCGCGACCCGTGGGGACGGAACGGTGGGCGAGGACGTTACCCACAATGTCCGCACGATACATGAGGTGCCAGAGCATCTTGCGCGCCCGGTCAACCTGGTCGCCGAGGGTGAGATATACCTTGCGCGTGAGGGCTTTAAGAAGTTGAACGCTCTTCGACAGGCTCAGGGTGAACCACCTTTTGCCAATCCCAGGAACGCCGCCGCCGGCTCTATCCGGCAACTCGATCCTGCTATCGCTGCCGCGCGCCCCCTAGGCGCATTTATCTATGACCTTGCGAGTACTTCCGAAGCGCACCCCTCGACCCAGAGCGAGGAGCTTAGGTATTTGGCGACACTCGGATTGCCGGTGAACCCGGAGCATCGGCATGTCGAGGGGCTTGAAGAAGTCTTTGCGTACTGGCAGAGGTGGAGGGGCCCGGCACGCGATGCGCTCGACTATCAAGTAGACGGCGTCGTACTCAAAGTGGAGTCCCGCGAGGCCCAAGAACGCTTAGGCTACACCGGCAAGGCCCCGCGTTATGCTGTCGCCTACAAATTTCCGCCCGAGCAGGTAGAGACGGTACTTGAGGACATTACGCTCCAAGTGGGTCGTACTGGGGTGCTCACGCCCGTCGCTCACCTCCGAGCGGTCGCCGTGGCAGGATCCACCGTAGCGCGTGCGACGCTGCATAACGAGGATTTCATCAAGGAGCGCGATATCCGTATCGGCGACACCGTCATCTTGCAGAAGGCCGGCGACGTCATCCCCGAGGTCATCTCGGTAATCAAGGAGCTCCGACCGAAGGGGGCGAAGCCCTGGCGCTTCCCGACGTACTCGCCACTGTGTGGGGGCGACGGGCGCACCCGGCGGGTCGCGGCAAGTCATGGAGGAAAAGGCGCGGCGCACCGTTGCGTGGTGGCGGGCTCATTTGAGCAGCAGGCACGCGCCCTCGCGCACTTCGTGGGGAAGGGCGCGCTCGATATAGACGGGTTCGGCACCAAGACGGTGCGACTCTTCATGGAGCAAGGACTCGTCTCAGAGCCTGATGACATCTTCGATCTCACTAAGGACGAGCTCCTCGCACTCGACGGATTCGAGGAGACGAAGGCGACGAACCTCATCGCCTCGATTAAGGCGGCGCGGCGCGTACCACTCGACCGACTGCTCATTGGCCTCTCCGTCCCACATGTAGGCGAGGAGGTCGCCTACCTACTTGCCACCCATACAGGCACACTCGCGAAGCTTGCGAAGCTGAGCGAGACCGAGCTCGCCCGCATCGAGGGCATCGGCCCGATTATCGGGGCGTCTGTCCACACCTGGTTTGGACAAGCAGGGAACCGCTCGATGCTTGACCGCCTCCTGCGGCACCTCAAAGTCGAGAAAGTGGTCATGCCGTCACGGGGCCTTCTGACCGGCCAGACGATTGTCGTCACCGGCACGCTACCCACCCTTTCGCGAGAAGAGACCGAGGCGCGCGTGCGCAGCGTCGGCGGCAAAACTGCCGGTTCAGTCTCCGCCAAAACCTCGTTTGTGGTCGCCGGCGAGAATCCCGGCTCCAAATACGACAAAGCGCGCACTCTTGGCATCCCAATCCTCTCGGAGGCGCAGTTCCTCACGAAAATCAAAGCGTGATACAGTAGCCCCATGACGACAGGTGAAGAAGTGAAGCATCTTGCAGCCCTGGCGCGTATTAGGGTTACCGAGGCTGATATTGAGCGCTTTGTGCAAGAATTCGACGCCATTCTTGCCTATGTGGGGCAGCTGGACGCCCTTGAGGTGCCAATCGGGGTAGAGGAGCTGGCGCCGCTACGCAATGTGATGCGTGAGGACGGCGAGCCGCACGCCCCGGAGATGTTTACCGAGCGGCTCGCTGCGCAATTCCCCGCGCGAGAAGGGGATGCGCTTGTTGTGAAGCAGGTCATAACGCATGAGTAACGGAAATACCGTTTTTATCCTATAGGACAAAATTGGTATGGAGCTCAACACGATGACGATTACAGAAGCTGCGCGCGCGCTGCGCGCGCGCGAGTGCACTGTCCGTGAATTGTGGGAGGCGTGCCACGAGGCTGCCGTGGCGAAGAATCCAGAGCTACACGCCTACCTCGAGATTTTTGGTGCCGACGAAGCTGCGATTACGATAGCGCAGAAGCGTATCGACGCGGCAAAAGAAAATGACAGTGCGTCGGCGTTATGCGGCATCCCGCTTGCGATTAAAGACAACATTCTCATCGATGGGCATGTCGCGAGCGCGGCCAGCAAGATGCTTGAGCACTATGTAGCGACCTATGACGCCACCGTCATTACGAAGCTGAAGGCGGCGGGCGCGCTCTTTCTCGGCCGCACCAACATGGACGAATTCGCCATGGGGTCATCAACCGAGCATTCGGCATTTGGCCCAACGAAGAACCCGCGAGATACGAGCCGCGTGCCTGGCGGCTCCTCGGGCGGCTCGGCCGCCGCGGTAGCGGCCAACATGTGCATTGCCGCCTTGGGGTCGGACACGGGAGGCTCGATTCGCCAGCCGGCTTCGTATTGTGGACTTGTCGGATTGAAACCAACGTACGGGGCCGTCTCGAGAAGCGGCCTCATTGCCCTCGGCTCCTCGCTCGACCAAATCGGCCCACTCACGAAGTCGGTCGAGGATGCACAGCTCCTCTTTGCTGCTATCGCAGGGCGTGACGCGCTTGATGCTACCACTATTCCCGATGACCTCTACCCAGCGCACGGAGTACCCGACAAGATGCGCATTGGCGTCCCTCGACACCTGGTCGAGACCGACGGTATAGATACCGGTGTCACCGAGGCGTTCAACGCGACACTTGCGAAGCTCGTGGCGGCCGGGCATACGCTCGTGGACATCGAGCTACCCACCAGCCCCTACGCGCTCGCCATGTACTACGTGATTATGCCGGCCGAGGTCTCGACCAACCTCGCTCGTCTCGATGGTATCCGCTACGGGCTCGCCACGCGCGGCGCCACGCTCCTTGACGACTACGTCGAGAGCCGTACCGCGGGCTTTGGCCCCGAGACGCTGCGTCGTGTGCTGCTTGGCACCTTCGTCCTCTCCTCCGGCTATATTGACGCCTACTATCGCAAGGCGCGCGCTGCGCGCGCCGGCTTGCGCGCCGAGTATGAGCGCGCATTCGAGCGCTGTGACGTGGTGGCGTTCCCGACTACGCCCGCGCCCGCCTTCCGCTTTGGCGAGAAGAGTGAGGACCCGGTCTCGATGTATCTTGAAGACATCTTCACCGTTACGGCGAACTTGACCGGTATGCCGGCTATCTCGGTACCGATGGGGGAGGTCCAGCAAGGATCATCCGAGCTCCCGGTGGGTATCCACTTCACCTCCCCTCACGCAGCCGAGGCTCGGCTGTACGCAATCGGGAACGCAGTTGAGAACCTGGGCTGACCGATGCCTGCGAGCGGGTATACTGTGAGTGATGGAGCCCGCGCCTCTCACTCTCTCATCATTCTTTGCGAACCTCTTTGCCTTCTTCGGTTTGTCGGGGGATGCGACGGTCTCAAGCGTCGGCCACCTCGCCACCACGCTCTGGCTCTGGATTATTGTGCTCGGCTATCTCGCCTCGGCTGCGGGGCTCGTGGTGCTGGTCTGGGCCCTGATGCGTCTCTTTGACCTACGCAAACGTGAAGAGGAGTTCTACACGACACCACTTACCGCGCCCGAGCGTGCGCACGGTGGCTCACCGCGCTGGCAGCATATCGAGGCGCTTGTGGCTGGCAGGAGCCCCTCCGAGTGGCGTGAGGCGATTATCGAGGCCGACATCATGCTTGATGATAGTCTGGCGCGGCGTGGGTACACGGGTGCGGGGGTGGGGGAGAAGCTGATGCAAGTCGAGCGCACCGACCTCGCCACCTTGAACGACGCGTGGGAGGCGCACAAGGTGCGCAATCAAATAGCGCACGAGGGCTCGGCCTTCGACATCTCCGAGACGCTCGCCAGCCGCACCATCGCTCGTTACCAAGCCGTTTTCCGCGAGCTCGGCGCCATCTAATTTTGGGTCAACGTGGTACACTTAGGGTAATGAGCAAGGTCATTTTTGCCGACAATCTTGAGGTCTTGCGATTAATGCCGTCAGAGTCGGTATCGCTCATCTACATCGACCCCCCCTTTTAACACAGGCAAGGTTCAGTCGCGCAAACATCTCAAGACCGATCGGCACGAGGCAGGAGATCGGATTGGCTTCAAGGGTCAGACTTATCGCACAACAGTACTTGGCGAAAAATCCTACAACGATAAATTCGATGACTTTCTTGGTTTCATTGAGCCGCGCATGCGCGAAGCACATCGTATCCTTACACCGGACGGGAGCCTGTACTTCCACATCGATTATCGCGAGGTGCACTACTGCAAAATACTTCTCGATCAAGTGTTCGGGCGCGAGAGCTTCTTGAATGAAATTATTTGGGCCTATGATTACGGAGCGCGAAGTAAGAATAAGTGGCCCGCTAAGCACGACAATATCCTTTGGTACGCCAAAGACCCGGAGAACTACATTTTCAACTACACGGAGCTTGACCGCATTCCGTATATGGCGCCAGGACTCGTCGGCCCCGAGAAGGCTGCACTTGGGAAAACCCCAACAGATACTTGGTGGCATACTATCGTGAGCCCGAATGGGAAGGAAAAGACCGGTTACCCGACCCAAAAGCCGCTCGGTATAATCCGACGCATCGTGACGGCCTCGTCCCGTCCTGGTGACACAATCCTGGACTTCTTTGCGGGGAGCGGTACCTTTGGCGAGGCCGCACTCGAGCTTGGGCGGGAGTTCATTCTTGTCGATAGTAATTCGGAGGCCGTCGAGGTGATGCGTAGACGCTTCGCCAAGAAGTCCGATGTGACATTCGAGACCACGTTGGCGCCGCTGTCGATACCGACTCCCATCCGCAAAAGACAGCTTTTATGACCAAGAATCACATAATCAAGAACAAAGACGTCGAGCTACTCGCCTCAATCGCGACGGGGCTGCGTGTTGATTATGGACAACGAGACCTTGCTTGGAAGGACAGTCCTTTTGCGTGGATAAAGACACGCCCGTCGAGGCAGATTGGTAAAATCGGCGAAGATTTAGTCGCGGGTTGGTGTGCGGCGAAGAGGTTGAATGTGATACGAAGCCCTAAGAGTGACGCCGACAGGATCAGAGAACGGCAAGAACAGATGATTTAACATAGTGCTGGGCACCACAGAAACTGTTGCCTATTTGGTTTGTGACCGGTATACTAGCCGCGCGGGGTAGACCAGCGGTAGGTCGGGAGGCTTGAGTCATTCGGGCGTCCGTGAGAGCAATCTTGTGGAAGATTATCTGCCAAACTCGGTGAAACCCTCGCACCCTAACGGGTGCACGGCAATGCCGAGCCAAGCCCCGTGAGATAAGCAAAGCTGCCATCTCACGGGGAAGGTGTAGAGACTAGACGGTAGACATCCCTTTGGGATGAAGGCATAGTCCAGACCACAAATCATAGTGAGCAACGAAAGTTGTAGTGGTACGCATAACCTCCAGGCGCGGGTTCGAGTCCCGCCCCCGCAACAAGCAGACACAAAGGCCGCCTGATGAAGGCGGCTTTTGTGCGCTTGTTGCGGGGAGCACGCGAAGCGTGCGGTGGGACTCGAAAGGCGCAGCCATGTGCGAGGTTCTGCGAGTACGGCGAGCCGGGGTCGAGAGCGCTTAGCAAAATGCGAATACCTGGAGCATTTTGGTTAGCGACTCGTGACCGAGCCCGCCCCCGCAACCAAGGTGTGACGCCAGGAACCAGTACCCCCGCACAGCCCGCCATTCTCAAACCACCGGTTTAGAGCCATACTATCCTCATGCAGGTCCAGAAGGTCATCGAGCGCCTGGGGTATTCGGCGAATGAGGCGAAGGTATACTTGGCCGCCCTTGGGCTCGGCGAGGCGCACATCTCCGATATCGCCGGGAAGGCCAAGCTCCCGCGCACGAGCGCGCAGGCGATCATCGACAAACTCCATAAGGACGGACTCTTGAACTTCTACGTCCAAAATCGCTACAAGTACTGGGTCGCCGAGAATCCGGGGCGTTTACTCGCGGGTATGCAGAAGCGAGAGGAGGCGATGCGCGAGGCCATGCCGGCTTTGAACGCGATGCGGCGGCAGTACTGGAAGACACCGAGGCGTGGCAAGCACACGGACCGCGACATCGGCTTCTTCCGCATCCTCGCCGACGGCGCCGACCAGCCGTTTCTGATAGCCAACGAAGCTATCGAGACTGAGTATGTGAACGAGGCCTGGGAACGGCAGTTCGGCTACTCACTCGAAGAAGTTCGGGGAGAAAATCCGCGCATCCTCCAGAGCGGCAAGACCCCGCGGGCGGTCTATGACCGCATGTGGGAGGCACTCCGGTCTGGCAAGATTTTCCAATCGGACGAGATCATCGACAAGCGCAAAGACGGCACGCATTTCAATCTCCTCACCACCATCTTCCCGGTGAACCACGACGGCGCGCTCCACTACATTCAGATCCTTGACGACATCACGGAGCGCAAGCGGGTCGAGCAACTGCACAAAACCTTCTTGAAGGCTGTGCGTTCATAGCGACGACTATCTTGTCGCCGTCGTGCCGCCCGAATGTGTTTTATATACGGCATGATTTCTTCTTGTGTATAACTTTGTCCTGCTTTTCGTGACTTATTTCTCCAGCCTCGCGAAAATACATGCAGGTTCGTTCATTCGATTGAGCCGCCTTGCATATTTTTAGGTCCACACACCGCCCATTACAAGAATCTAACTATCCATCATCATGCAACTCACGGAGTGGAAGCCGCTGGAGGACGAATTCTCCGATTTCCCGCTGGCTTTCCGCAAGTTTGGCGGCGATCTTTCGGTAGACCTCTACGAAGAGGACAGCAACCTTGTCGCCAAGATGACCCTGCCAGGAATCACGCCGGAGGACATCGATATCACTATCGACGACGACCTGCTCACGGTCTCGGGCATGCGCGAGGAGGAGCAGGAGACCGATGAGAAGGATTACTACAGCAAGGAGATCCGCCGAGGCTCCTTCTCTCGTGCGGTCCGGCTCCCCAAGGCGGTCGATGCCGAGGCGACCTCGGCAGATTATAAAGATGGCGTACTCGTCATCACCATGCCGACCGTGGAGAGCGAGGAGCGCAGCGGTATCAAGGTACCGGTCAATCAGCTCAAGCCATGAAGCCGGGGCCTCTCGACAAGAAACGCCTCCTCCGGGAGCATGATCACCTCACCCGTCCGCCTCGACTCGAGGGCAAGGTTAAGGAGGCAATGATGCAGCCGGTCAAGAAGCCGAAGAGGAAACAGGTATGAAGTTCGTCGACCGCCGCGATGCCGGCATGCGGCTTGCCAAGGCACTTGCTCGCTATGACAGCGAGGACGCGGTCGTCTACGCCTTGCCGCGGGGCGGGGTCGTGATAGGTGCCGAAGTGGCGAAACAGCTCGAGCTCCCGCTTGCACTCGTCATCGGGCGTAAGATCGGTCACCCAGAGAACGAGGAATACGCCGTCTGCGCCGTCACCGAGGAGGGCGAGCTTGTCTGCAATGAGGAGGAGTCGAGCAAACTCGACCCGGCATGGCTCACCGCGGCTGCAAGGCGCGGGCAAGCGGAGGCTATACGCCGTCGCGCGGCCTACGGCGCTCCGCGCCTCTCGGCAACCGGCAAGATAGCCATCATCGTCGACGACGGCATCGCGACCGGGCTCACTATGCGCGCGGCAATCCGTTCCTTGCGGCGCGAGATGCCGAGCGAGATCGTCGTAGCCGCCCCCATCGCGCCGCATGAGGTCATCGAGTATCTCAAAGGCGAGGCCGATGATGTCGTTATTCTTGACGATAGCGAGCCATTCCTCGGCACCATCGGCGCCTACTACGACTCGTTCCCGCAAGTGTCGGACGAGGGGGTCGTCGCGGTCATGGCGGAAGGGCGGAAGCGGGAGGCGCAGCGCAGCACGTAGTCCTACACGCGGTCTTTGCGCGACTTCTCGGTGGGCGAGGTGCGCGTGGGTACCCTACCCCTTGGAGATTTGCTTCCAAAGCCAGATGCCCACAAGCACCAGGTCGACGAGCACGATAAGCCCCACGAGCGAGCCGAAGATGCCTATCCCGCCCATCATGCTCCCGTATCCATATCCCATCATAGTGTTCGCCTAGGTTATTAATCAGGACTCCTGAATGCATTCCACAGATACGCGAACAGCCACACGGCAAGCGCCGCTACGACATTCCAGATAATGAGGCCCGAAATGAACGTACCGAGCGTAATGACATCTTTCAATGAACTGATGTTCGTATGGAGCGCGTACAGCATGAACCACCCTCGTATGTCAGGCACTAGTGCCACACCACCGAAACATACTATGTACACGATACTTATCCAGACGGCGGTAACCTTGAGCACATGTTTTATGTCTACCATGGGTTTAGCTGCGATTACTGGTGCTGATAAGGTCAACCTGTGCTTACAGGATATACTATGCACATGTTATGTGGAAAAGGTTGAATAGTCCCTATGAATAACCACGCCGGGCACGATATGCAGAAGATGAGCGGTATGGATCACGAGGCGGCGATGACCAATCCGCAAATGACCAAGCAAATGGAGGCCGACATGCGCCGCCGGTTCTTTATTTCACTTATTCTTTCGATCCCGATATTCCTCTATTCGCCGGTCGGCATCAACTTCTTTGGGCTCAACCTCCCCGCGCCCATTCCCGTCAGCTGGATTCTTCTCATTCTCACGACGCCCATCGTCTTTTGGGCCGGCTCGATATTCATCACCGGCACCTACTATTCGCTGAAGGCCCGCGTCTTGAACATGTCGGTCCTGATAGCGACCGGCGTCCTCGCGGCATATCTCTTTAGTGTGCTCCTGACATTCATACAACCTGAAAGCGAGACATTTTACGAAGCCGCCGCGCTCCTTGTTACCTTCGTGCTTTTCGGCCATTGGATGGAGATGAAATCGCGGCGCGGCACATCGGACTCGCTCCGCGCCCTGTTCGACCTCGTGCCCCCCAAAGCCACTGTCATTCGCGAAGGCAGGGAGGTCAGTATTCCCAGTGACGGGGCAAGCGGGAAAGAAATTACAATACCGGTTGGCGAAATAGTTGTTGGAGATATCGTCCTGTTGCGCCCCGGCGATAAAGTACCGGTGGACGGCGAAGTCTCTGAAGGGGAAAGTTCGATTGACGAATCGCTCGTTACCGGCGAGTCGATCCCTGTCTCTAAAAAGGCCGGCGACAATGTCGTCGGCGGGTCGGTTAATCTCACCGGCGCGGTGCGTTTCAAGGCGACAAAAGTCGGCTCCGACACCGTGCTCGCGCAAATCATCAAGATGGTCGAGACCGCGCAAAACTCCAAAGCGCCCGGCCAGCGCATCGCCGATCTCTGGGCCGGGCGGCTCGTCATCGTCGCTGTGGGCTCCGGCATCGCGGCATTCATCGGCTGGTACTTCTTCGGCGATGCCGGGCTGTTGATGGCGCTCACCTTCGCGGTCTCCACCGTCGTCATCGCGTGCCCCGACGCGCTTGGGCTTGCCACGCCGACTGCCGTTGCCGTCGGTACTGGCTTAGGGGCAAAACACAATATCCTCATCAAAGACGCGGCAACGCTTGAGAACACTTCGAAGCTTACCGCTATCGTGCTTGATAAGACGGGCACTTTGACAGAAGGAAAGCCGAAAGTCACCGAAGTCGTCTCGGCCGCTTCTTACAGTAAAGAAGACGTGCTCGGCTACGCGTCAGCCGTCGAGCAAAACTCCAACCATCCCATCAGCCTCGCGATTATCGAAGAAGCGAAAAAACAAAATGTGTCTATTGAGAAAAAGATCGAGAAGTTCAAGGCGCTCGGAGGTTTAGGCGTTCGTGCGCTCGTCGACGGCAAGTTAGTCATCGCCGGCACGGAGCGCCTCATGCAGCAGAACAACATTGATCTCGCGCCTATAAAAAAAGAAATCGACCGTCTCTTGAATACCGGCAATACCATCGGCATTGTCGCGATCGACGGACAGGCGGCTGGCGCCATCGGCATCGCCGACACAGTGCGCCCGAGCGCAAAAAAGACGATAGCGAAGCTCAAAGAAATGGGACTCGAAGTCGCCATGATTACCGGCGACCACGAGCAAGTGGCGAAAGCCATTTCAGAGGACCTCGGCATCGACCGCTACTTCGCGCAGGTCTTGCCGGAAGAGAAGGCGAAGTATGTGAAGAAGCTCCAGGACGAAGGAAAATTCGTCGCCATGGTGGGCGATGGCATCAACGATGCCCCCGCGCTCGCACAGTCGGATATCGGCATCGCGATAGGCGCGGGCACCGATGTCGCCATAGAAACCGGCAACATTGTCCTTATGAAATCCGACCCGTACGACATCGTCGCCGCACTCCGTTTGAGCAAAGCAACGGTTACCAAAATGAAGCAAAATCTTTTCTGGGCGGCGATTTACAATGTGCTCGCAATCCCCGTTGCCGCAGGAGTATTTTACACGTCACTCGGCTGGTCCTTGCGCCCCGAAATCGCCGCGCTGCTTATGTCCGCCTCGTCGATCATCGTCGCCACCAACGCGGTATTATTAAAGCGGGTTGAGCCGAAGTTAAAAGTATAAAGAGTCAAAATCGTGAAAATATGAGAAAAAGGATGGTTTTTCACGATTATTATTGCGCGCGGCTCCAACCTCATCAACAAGGCGACTCGTCAGACAATAGAAGCCTTTTTGGAGAAGGGCGTCTGGAAGATTTCGGAAGATTTCAAGCCCGCCCGAAGCTTTAGCGAAGGAGGGGGCTATAAAATTATGAATCCAGCACAAAGACATTGCGAGGACGGCGCACTCATTCCCGCGTCCACTGAGAAGCTCTTTGCGTATGTTTAAATCATCATTGTATATGTCGCCAAAATGCGCCGCGTGTAAGGAGGCGAAGGCGAAGTGTTCGTGCTAGGCGCTTGCGGGCTTAAAAATCTGTAGAGATAGCAGCGGCTCTATTATTATTGGCAAGTCCGCGCTTTTCGGATACAATAGCGCCATGAAGCTCGGCATCATTTTGCAGTCCAATAAGCCAGAGCATGTCTGGAACACGTTTCGACTCGCGGTTACCGCGCTCAAGGCGGGACATGCGGTGGAAATCTTTTTGATGAGCGAGGGCGCGGAGTTGGACGATATTCGCGACACCGATGACTTCGACATTTCCGCAAAAGTTGCGGAATTCAAATCCTTGCAGGGCGGCCTCTATGCGTGCGGCAGCTGCCTTAAGGTGCGCGGCAAGGAAGAGAGTAAGGTATGCCCGATCTCCACGATGGACGACCTGCTCGCGATGGTCGAACGATCGGACAAGGTCCTGGTTTTCGGCTAGGGGCCGTTCACAAGTGGCCGTAACACTAATAACTATCACGTTATTAGTGAACGGCCCCTGTGTGGGCATGCCGAAACGCTCGGGTAACCCGCGCGGCGAGGGCGTGTAGGTTATACTTGCCCTTATGCGTATGGCGCTGCATGACAGGCTCTCCGAGGCAGTACAGAAATGGAGGGCAGAAGGCTATCCTGCCAGCTACCCCGTGCGCGAGATTCTTGCGTATGCGC
>Ga0209542_10013477_pt1 | contig 14083 bp, 14 predicted proteins | sample RifCSPhighO2_01_FD_184028 | JGI IMG/M metagenome (GOLD analysis project Ga0209542, IMG submission 184028) | Soil microbial communities from Rifle, Colorado - Rifle CSP2_plank highO2_0.1 (SPAdes) (version 2) | ecosystem: Environmental > Terrestrial > Deep subsurface > Rock core/Sediment ...
TATCTCTGATGCAAAGATTACGTTGTTATCTTTTATTGAATAATATAATGGTTTTTTGCCAATTCTATCCCTTGCAATAAAGAGTAATTTTTTCTTCTTATCCCATAGTGCAAATGCAAACATCCCGTCTAGTTTTGAACATATATTTTCTTTATATTCTTTATATCCTACTAATATTACTTCTGTATCACTGTTACTTTTGAATTTATAACCTTTTTTTTGTAAATTTTGTCTTAATTCTTTAAAATTATAAATTTCTCCATTGAATACTATTACAATTTCATTATCTTCGTCAAACATTGGCTGGTTTCCTTTCTTTGAAAGGTCTATTATGCTTAACCTTCTATGACCTAGAGAAATTCCTTTGTCTGTAAAGTAACCTTCTGAATCTGGGCCCCTGTGAGAAATACAATTTGTAACTTTTTTAATTAAATCTTTATTTTCCCACGAAAATCCTGCTATTCCACACATTATTCTATGTAGTCTATTTTATAAACGACTACTCCTCCAAAACTACCATCTCTTGGATAAAATAATGTATATTGAGCATTATTAATCACGACTTTATCTTTTAAGTCATACTGAACTACCTGACCTTGCGGAGATGCAATTATTGTAGAGTTGAAATAAGGAAATAAAAATCCTATAAATCCTTGCTCGTTTTGCGCTTGCTGAACCATCCATGAGGGATGATTTGGTTCTATTACTGATGCCATCACAAATCTTGGTCTCTCTTCATAAAGTATTTTTGTGAAGTTTTCAATATCCATTCTCGGGTAAGGAATTACCTCTCTCTCTGAATAAGTTGTCGCCTGAGTATATGAAACACTCAATATTTTATCTTCCGGTTCTGAATTATCTCTTATTATAATAGAAGCTTCTTTTATTGGTAAGTAGGTTGATTTTTTATTGTTAATCAGATCAGTAGTGTGATTGAGCTGAGGTATTGCAAACATTAATAAGTAAATTATAATAATTAAAACTGCAAATATTTTTGAACGCTCTCCTATTTTGTTCATTGTAAAGACAATGACCTCTCCCGCGAAGAAGAAGCTAAATGGAATGATAAGGAAAACCCACCTATCTTCTATTGTTCCTTTGATATAAAATATGTAGAAACAAGATATTACTAATAGAACTATTACTGAAAATATGTGCGGATCTTTCCTGATTGTTTTATCTTTATATAATAAATCTGTCCTTATTGCTATTTTCCATAAAGCCATCGCGAGACCTGCAATAAAGAATACGAACGTGACTGATTTTAGAAAATAAGGGTAGAAATCCAGAGTCATCCATCCTAGCGACCTTCCTTCATTAAACTCGCCCGAATAACTTACGCCAAATGCAAGAGGGTTTCCAAAGCTTACTATCTGCCAAACCATAAAAGGAATTAATCCGACTATAAAAGAAACTGCTATAATCCAGTAATTCTTTTTAAATACGACTTTCCACCCTTCATAATATAAAGAAAAGATCAAGATGGATAACGGCACTAAAAGTGCGGATATCTTAAAATAAAATGCCACTACTGAAAAAAGCCCTGTGTAAATAGCTAATTTGGGAGAGTTCGATTTAATAAATCTCCAGAAAAAAAGTAAAGCAAGCATCTGTAAAGTAACTGAAAAGAAATCTGGCTGGAAGCGCACACTCCAAAACAGGATTGACCATACTATGCTTGTTCCGAATGCTGCGATTAGCCCTACTTTCCTTTCAAACATCTCTTTGCCTAGCAAGTAAGTAACCCATACTAGTGCTACTGATGGAAGAACTACGAGCAAAAACTTAAGGGCTGTTTCTCCGAAACCAAATTTTAAGAGTCCTGCCGCCAGTAATTGAAATATTGGGGGTCTTTGTTCATTTATATTGTAAGGTATCCCAAATGCCCAGTGCTTTGCTGTGGACATGTATTCTGCCTCATCCCACCATAAAACTTGTCCTTTACTTATAACAAGATAGAAAATTCTGATAATTAATGCAGCAACTAAAATAACTATTAAATAAAATAAATCTTTGTTTTTTATCTGGTTCTTGAGTTTTGATAATATATCTTTAGAAGCCATAATGTAGATGAGAAATTTATGTTTAAATGTTTTTGTATATCTATCTAGAGATTGTTATTTCTAATTTCTTTATTATGTTGCTCCATCTAAACTGCTCTGCTGTTTTTCTTGCTTTAGATGATATTAAATCCAACTGTTTTTTAGTTAAGCTACTAACTTTATTTAGACAATTTGCCAAATCTTCAGCACTTCCATTTTTGAATAAAAATCCGTTTTTACTATCTTTTATCAGTTCTTTATTTCCTTCATTGTCACTTCCTATTACTATTTTACCTCTAGCCATTGCTTCAACAAGAGTTTGGGGCATCCCTTCACTCTTTGAAGGAAGAATGAATATTCCTGAAGAGTCAAGCCATTCTATCTGTTCCTTCCTTGTGTATCTTTTATCAATTATCTTAACATTTTTCATCTTTTTTTCTTCAACTAACTTCCTAAGCTCTTTCAAATAAGACTGTTCCGCGGGCCCTATTATTTCTAATTCTGTATATAACTCCTTACAAGCCAGTATTACTGTTTGAAGTTGCTTTATCGGAGCTATTCTTCCAACATAAATCACTTTTGATAATTTTTTTATCGGATAAATTTGCTTAAAAAATTCATCTGGTACCCCATTGGGTATGTACTCTATTTTATGCTCTTTGACACTCAGGGCCTTGAGGTATTTCTGTTCCCATCTTGTTATAGTGATTATTTTGTCAAACTTGTTTAGTTTTTTTCTAAAGAGAATGTCGTAAGACCTTACTATCAAATTTTGCAGTGATGTTCGCGAGCTTTCTCTTCCAAACGGCGCATGAGTCACTAAAAATATTTTGCAGCACAGTTTGCGTGCGATTTTTAACGCCTGCGTTGTATGAAGATGTCTGTACGCATGCGCTATGATAATGTCTGGATTTAATTTGATGGCTTCTTTTGTAAAATCCCAGTGCATATAACTGTCTCCTCCAAGCTTTACAGCAGAAAACCTCCTTATTACAACTCCTTCTTCCTCTTCGTATGAGGGGCACACCATTTCAGAGCCTTTTTCCCTATTTGTTGAAAAAATTGTTATGTTATGTCCCCGCTCTGCCAGCAATTTTGCTTCTCCCAGAACCCTCATTCCCACGCCGCAACCACCCTTTGTATAGTTAGTTATTTCAAGTATCTTCATGAATTTAGTCATATGTTAACCTTTTAATACTTAAGGGAGAATCTTATTTTGTTAAAATGAAAGAAAAAATCAATTATTCCCTAAAAGACATTTCTGTTATAATAGCTACATATAACAGGTATGGGGACCTGGCCATAACCATTAATTCCTTCAAAAAATATGTTTCCTCATTAAAAGAAGTGATAATAATTGACCAGAGCACAAATGATTTAACAAAAGAAACTGTAAAAGAACTCAGAGAAAGAAATATTAAATATTTTCATTCTAAAACACCCTCGCTTACGCTTGCAAGAAACTTGGGGGTAGATAAATCCTCAAAGAAAGCAAAAATAACCTTGTTTCTAGATGATGATGTATTTATAGGCAGAGGATACTTTGAAGGCATTCTGGAAGTTTTCAATGTGGAAAAAGGGGTCGTAGGGGTTGCAGGCCATTACTTCCAAAATATTAAAGTAAACCGGTTTGCTAACTTTGCCAGAAAGATTTTTCTTATTGAACACAGACAGAAGAACAGCGTAAATGTTTACTCTCCTTATGGAGCCTCTTACCCTACAATTCTCACTAAAACCATAAATGCTTCGTGGCTTCCTGGATTTAATATGGCTTTCAAGAAAGAAGTTTTTGAAACAAATAAGTTTGACGAGAATTTTTTTAAGTATGGTCTAGGGGAAGACTTTGAATTTACAACTAGGCTAAATAAAAAATATCCTAACTCTCTTTTTATCACTCCATTTGCAAAAATAGTTCATAGAGTGTCTGAAGCCGAAAGAATGCCAAAACCAAAACTTGTATATATGAACCACGTAAACAAGCTTTATATACAGAAGAAAAACTTTAACACATTTGAGGGAATCGTCTCAACAGGAATAGCCTTGCTGATAATCAGCATCATGCATTTATTTATTGCTATATCAAATCCTACAAACAAAAACCTGCTTAAGTGTGGGATGCATTTCAAATCTCTATTTTACTGCCTTAGAAGACTTAACTTGATAAGAAAAGGAGACTTGACAATTCCTTCCAATGTATAGATACTCTTTTTAATTCAAGGCGACACAATATACCATGCAAAAAGAGAAAGAATCTTCTGAAGCAAGCCATTACTTGAAAATGCTAGTCAAAGTCTCTGCTTTTATTTTTGTCGCTACAATAGTTTCAAAGCTTGCAACCTATGGTTACAAAATATTAGTTGTAAGATATTTTGGCGTTGAAAAATATGGGCTGTTTTCCCTGGCCATAATAGTAATAGGAATAGTGGCTGCGCTTGCCACTCTAGGACTTAACGAGGGAATAGTAAGATATATATCTTTTTACAGAGGAAGAGGTGAATTCTCTAATATAAAAAAGTTAATAAGTAACTCCAGAAAAATATTCATTTTTTCAAGTATTGTAACTATGGTTGTTATAATTATCCTTGCTCCATTTATTTCCGAAACAATATTTCATAACAAAGAATTTACGCCTATGCTAAAAGGCATGGCTCTTGGGTTGCCATTCATTCTGCTTGCAGGACTATACCTTGCCATTTTGAGAGGCTTTGAGAAAATAAAGACCTATTCTTTCCTAATAAATATCTATCAAAATATAACTAGGCTCGCATTAATCACCCTCCTCATTCTGGCGGGGATAGGGGCAGTGTCAATTACAATATCTTATGTTACCACATTCATTGGATTAGCTGCATTATCTTATTATTACTCTAAAAAGGAGATTGTTTCTATTGAAGCCGATGCGATAAAACCTGCCGGCAGAATAATGTATGAAATACTTTCTTATTCTTGGCCACTTATGTTTGTGGGAGTCCTCTACAACATATTCTATTGGTCTGATTCCCTTGTATTGGGCTACCTCAATGATGCGGTAGATGTGGGATTATATAATGTGGCTGTTACAATAATTTCCCTATTTGGAATTGCGCTAGACTTGTTCATGCAACTTCTATTTCCATTAGTATCTTTTAAACTTTCTGAAGACAAAAAAGAGCTTATCAAAAAACTTGTTCGGCAGGTGATGAAATGGATTTATTTGATTAATATTCCTCTATTCATATTCATCTTTCTTTTCCCTGAAAAGATAATTTACATTTTATTCAAAGTTAATGATCCGATAGCTTCGCAAGTGCTTCAAATTCTTTCAATAGGTGTTTTGTTTTTGAATACTGTTGTGCTGGCCACGAGCCTCCTATCAATCAAAGGCAGGACAAAGCTAGTTCTTGCCAACTTTGCAGTATTTACTGTGTTGAATATAGCATTGGACTTCCTGCTTATCCCTAATTATGGAATGTTGGGTGCTGCTACTGCCACTTTGGTAACTGCAATTTCATTCTCCACCTGCTTAATGCTTCAAATAAAAAGAATCTACGGATTTGGGATCATCGCAAGTTACTTTTCAAAATTAATTCTTGTTGGGGTGGCCATGTTCTTCGTCATGTATTTGGTAAGCGGATATGTAAGAGAGTCTTTATTTGCTATTGTCACCAGCGGGATAGTTGTTGTGATATTTTATTTAGTCGCCCTTTATCTTCTAAAGATATTGGATGCGGAAGACATGGAGATAATCCATGCTATCTTTAAGAAAACAAGATTAAACAAAATTTAAATAGGGACTTCTTTGTATGAGATTATGGACGGCAAAACTCTACTTATTACTGGGGCAAGCGGTAAATTAGGAAAAGAAATTCTTAGGCAAGGGATAAAAGGCAGAAATGTCTTGATTCCTTCGCATCAAGAACTGGACATTACAGATAAAAAAAGCCTCATGGACTATTTTAAAAAGTATTCAATTGATGAAATAATTCATTGTGTTGCTATTGCAAGTGTACTCAAATGCGAACAGGATCCAAGCAATGCAATAGAAACTAATGCTTTAGGAACAGCCCATATAGTAGAAGCGTCCTCTGCTAATCCAAAGACTCGTTTTGTTTACATTTCTACAGATTATGTTTATCCTTGCGTGAACGGCAACTATAAGGAAACTGATGAGGTCAGGCCCTTCACAGTATATGGTTGGACTAAACTTGCTGGGGAGATTTGTGTTAAGAAAATAAAGAATCATTGCATAATAAGGACTAGCTTTTTTGATCCAGATAACATTCCTTTTGATACTGCATTTACAGATTCTTTTTCCTCCAAGATGCCCATAGCTAAGCTTGGCAGTTCTGTCACTCAACTGTTAGATGATGCTTTTATAGGAGTCATTAATGTTGGGGACGAGAGAAAAAGCCTTTACGAGCTATATAAAATACATAAACCACAGATGAAACCAGACACCATTTTTAATTCTTTAGCCCAAATGAAAAGAGCAAAAGACTCGTCATTTGACATCTCATTGTGGAGAAAATTGGAGGCCAAATGGCAATTGAAAAAGTAGTTTACTTAGAGAAGGGAGATTTAAGTGTGAATCAAAGTAGAAGAATAACAACTATAATTAATGGAACTAATGAGTTTGATACAACAGATGTGAGATTAATAGTTGTAGATGCAACAGGAGAACTGGGAGGCCACTATAGGGAATATCCAGAAGTATGGGGATTTTTAGGGGTGGCCAATGTCACATTAGAGGACATTAAAACTAAGGAAAGAAGAATTTACAAGGCAACAGACGGGACGAGGATATTTATTCCTGCGATGGTCGCTTCAAAGGTGGAGGCTGAAAAAGGAACTGCTATAGTAACATGCTCTCCACGCTCTGATAGGGAGAAACAAACCCATAAATACGAATTATGGCTCATTAAATAAATTTGCGAAGAATCTAGAGACCTTTACAAGCCGGGGGCTTTTAGTTCTTTTTAGAGAGTTTATTAGAATATACTTAAGTATTTGTCTATTGACAAACAATGAATAGAATGCCAGCTTATAGATATACGACTCTTTAAACAGCCTTTTTTGGTTCCTTAAAACCAATAAATTCATTTCAAATGGTGTAAATAGTATATGGTCCGTATTTTTTATTGGGATTTGTTTTCTTTTTTTAGTCCTTACTAAGGGCATAGAAATGAAAAAGGTTTTGTCTTTGTCTATTGAAATTATTTTATTTTTGTAGGGGGCTGCAAATTTACTAATATTTTTAAGAAAATAATCTTTTCTGACCATGAATTGGGAGATATCAATATTAGCATGTATGTAGTGTTTGTCTTTTTTTGGCAGATAATTATATGCATAATGTAAAGAAAGAGAGGCATAATCTCCTATAATTTTTGAACTTAAAACTGCATCACATATAGAAACTGGCTTGCCCACTAATTCCATAGAATACACTTGGAAATAATCTCTGTATTGTACATGCTCGTGGCCTTTATTTCTGAATGTGATATATTTGAAATTGGCAATTTTGTTTTTTATGTGGGAAATGCCCTTGGAAAAATCAGACTTTTCAAGATAGACAGGCTTTTCATTTAGATATTTTTTGCTCTTTATGCCATGCAAGACTCTCCCGTCTTTCTCTATTGTCTTGTATGCATCAGTTAATAGTTTCTGATTTGAATATTTCTTAGTTACTTTTTCATAGGCCATTTTAGCAATTTGTTCTCTTTCTTTTTCATTTTTTAGATAATATTGTATTTTTTGATACATTTCTTCTTCATTTTTAAATGAAGCAAAATCCTTTCCTTCTGTAAATTTGGAGAAATAACCTTCCACATATTCAGTTAGAGCAAATGCTTTACATGCATTTACTGCTAAAGAACGTTCTAAAACATGAGGTACACTGAAAAAGTTCTGTGAAAAACACAGGTTTATTTTGCTCTCATTGATTATCTTAACTATATCCTTGTCTGGAATCTTGCCGATATAATTATTCTTAAATTCTGGGTAATCATCCCATCCTGCCCCTCCTAAGACAAATTTAACCTTACGTTTTAATAAATACCTCATATATTTTAAGCGGTCTCCCTTAGGTGTGCCTATAAAAATAACATCATATTTTTTTTTGACTTTTAATGGCATAAATTTATTTGTATCTGCTCCAAGTAAATCAAACCATGGAATTCCATAGGAATTGTATTTTTTTGCAAATTGTAACTGGCTTATAAACTGATAATCTATTCCAAGAGAATATGGAATTGTGTAATTTTCAAACTTTATATCATCATCTCCATTCCAGTGAGTTACTTTTACATTGGGAAGAATTTCTTTTATTTTAACTAAAGTTTCGGGATAAAATTCATCCCATACTAAAAAAAGATGTATATAATCTGGCTTATAGGTTTTTAACATATGTAGAAATTTTTGATTCATTATTTTTTTACCTTGTTTATAGGTTTCTTCCTGCGGATCAAAATTTATAACCTGTGAAAATATTTTTCTCAATGGAATGTTATATGCCTGATTAATAATCCAGTATGGGTTATTTATAGACCAGCATGCTAAAAGCATTTTCTTTTTTATAAGAGCCATGCGGGGCTCAAGAATACACCCTTTAAAAACATTTATTTTTAGACATTAAACCTTATAAACCCTCTAAAACCTAAAAAATAATGATAAGAAACAATTGCCTTGTGTGTGGTTTAAATAATTTGACACAGATTATTGACTTGGGAAGCCACCCTTTTGCAGATACCTTTGTCCCAGAAATAAAAAAAAGCGAGCCAGACTTGATTTATCCGCTAATCTGTGATTTGTGTGATAGTTGCGGGCATGTTCAAACAAAATATGAGACAAATCCTCTTGCCCGCTATTCGCAGATAGAATATTCCTACACTTCTTCAAACTCTGCATTTTCCAAAGACCATTGGGATAAATTTGCTAAAGAAATCTTCAAAGAATCAGACCTAAAAAAAGATGCGTTTGTTTTGGAGATTGGTTCTAATGATGGTTATCTGTCTGAGCAATTCATTAAAATGGGCTGTAAAGCAGTAGGTGTAGACCCTTCTCATTATATGGCTAATCTTGCTAAAGAAAGAAATGTTCAAACAATAGTTGGTCTATTCGGCACAAAATATTCTAAAGAGATTCTAGATAAATATGGAAAAGCAGATTTAGTAGTTGCAAATAATGTATTTAATCATTCGGATAATCCCGTTGATTTTGTCAGAGGAGTCTCAAAAATTCTTAAAGATGGAGGGACATTTGTATTTGAACAGCCCTACTGGATTGATACTTTAAAAAGTGGAAAATTTGATCAGATATACCATGAGCATGTAAGCTATTTCACTGTTAAATCTGCCAAAGCCTTGCTGGAAAGAGCAGGCCTTAGGATAAAATCAGCTAGCATTGTAAATTATCATGGAGGCTCTTTAAGAATAATTACTGAAAAGAAAAAAGATGAAGAAAACGAAAGCGTTCAAAAAATTATAGATGAAGAGGATGCCTACGGTGCATTTAATAAAAATACCTATAAAAATTTTATGGATAAAATAAGATTACAAAGAAGCAAATTTATGCAGAAAGTTCATAAAATAAAAGAAAATGGCATGCCTATAATTGCAGTTGGAGCCGCTGCAAAAGGAAACACTTTTTTAAATTTTTATGGTCTTGATAATACTCTGATTGACTATGTTACTGATGCTTCTCCTTATAAAAAGGGGAAATACACTCCAGCTACAAGGATCCCCATAGTGGGAGATGAAATATTCTCTAAATTTGATAAAGTGTATGCTTTGATTTTATCTTGGAATATTGCAACTCAACTTAAAAAAATACTTGCTAAACATAATGAAAAAATAGAATTTATATCTCCGGAGGAATTTGCGATTAAGTAATATGAGAATGAAAGATGTAATATACCAGAAAAGAGGAATTGACCATGAGGATGACAGAAGAACAATTATGACTGCATTTAATGGAGATTTAAACGGGTTTAAGCCATCTCAGGCTAAGTTTTACTTGATAAAACAAGAAAAGATGCTTGCGGGACATTATCATAATTATGTAGAAGTCTTTTACATGCTTGATGGAGAAGCTCAGTTTATTCTAAAAGATATTGATAGTGAAGAAATTGCAGAATATACTCTAAAGAATACAGAAGTTCTTCTTATACCTCCTAAAATTGCCCATAAAGTATTCCCAAAGGCAGGAACTAAAATGGTGGGATTTACAGAAGTGCCTTTTGTTTCAACAGAACATAACGATGTTAAGTATGAGTTTTAACCACTAAACTTTCTTAACTCACTTAAAATTTCTTGCGCAATACTTGGAGTTACTGCGGCAATCATAGATTTACTTTCATTGAAGTCATAATTGTCTGGCCCTATATCTCTTCCTTGAAAATCTAAAATTGTGCCTCCCACTTCTTTCATAAATAGATATCCTGCACCCAATTCATGAGCCTTGTTTCTTCCTCCGATATATGCTGAACCGTGCTGTGCGACTAGTACAAAAGTAACCCCTGATGATAAAACATCTCTTGAGATTGTTCTAGATTCTAAATTTCCTATTGCTCTAAAAGAATTAGGAACTGCGCGAGAAGTCTCGTGATGGTTTACATATATTGCACTGTCTCTTGATAGTTGCGGAGAGAACTTAGATTGTAACTTTTCTCCATTTTTTGATACTCCTTCTCCCCTTACAGCTTCAAACAAGTCATTAGTATTATGAATTATAATTCCAGCATATAAAGCATCTCTGTAAGTTGGGAATAAACCTTCTAAAATAGTTACAATTGAGCAATAGGGTAGAATTCCTTGTCCATGTTTTTTATTATAAGTACCATCTAAATCATCAAAAGCTACAGTGATATCTGGTTCTCTTCCTATTTCTGTTCTTCCAGATTCTTCTGTCCATAAGATGACTGGAATCCCTGTTTTTGAAACTACATCTTTAACAGCTTTAGAAATGGCTATATCAGCTTCCAAGACAACATCTTTTGTAGATGCAACTTCTTTCTCCCCTAAAGCTCCTAGATTTTCATTCACTTCAAAAGCAGTAAAAAGCATTTGCCTACCCAATTCTTTTAGCTGGGTTTTAGAATAATTCATCGCCTATCACTTTGGAAGAGATCTATAAACCTCTAAAAGAATATCTTTGTTATGAGGAACCATATGTAATGGCCATATTTCTGACTGTTCCCATAAAGACATCCCTGCTCCTTCTCTTAATTTTAATTTAGAAAGATCACCATCAAATTGAGCTACGTAAGCGTGGAGATTCCCTTCTCTGCGTCTCCCATTTGCAGGAGCAATGTCAAAGTAAGGTCTATCTCCAAAATATTTTAAGTCTTCTAATTCTAATCCTATTTCCTCTCTTAGTTCTCTATAAAGAGTTTGTTCTCCATTTGCTAGTTCTTCATCTTCAATTTTTCCGCCAAAGAAACACCACATTCCAGGATTCCAGGGATAACCAAGGTCTTTTCTCTGTAAGAGTACTCTTTGATCTCTCGTTAAAGGAATTACAACTGCTGCATGGTTTATTTTAATTTCACCCATGTTTTTTTGTATTACAAAGCGTATTTAAATATTCTGTAGATTTTGTAACCACCCATTAATAAATATATTATTTATGTTATTAGCCCTTTTTTCTTCAAAATTTCTTTTGCTTTTTCTATATAAAATCTTTCGGAATTATTATTATCTGAATCTATTAATAAAAGCCCATTTTCCTCAAACTGCCCTTTTAAATCCGCCACAACCATTTTATATACTAAATCTTTAAATTTAATAGAAGGGTTCCATCCCAATAATTTTTTTGCCTTTGTTGCGTCTCCCAATAAAGCAGGTACCTCTGCTGGCCTTTTATATCTATCTGAAACTTCTACATACTTTTTATAATCTAGGTCAAGAAGAGAAAATGCTTCTTCTAAAAACTCTCTAACTGTGTGAGTTTCTTCTGTCGCTATAACAAAATCATCTGGTTCGTGATGCTGTAAAATAGACCACATTGCTTTAACATATTCTTCTGCATGCCCCCAGTCTCTCTTTGCATCTAAATTTCCCATGGTAATTTTTTCAGCATGACCCATTACTATGCGGGCCAACTCTCTTGTTATTTTTCTTGTTGCAAAATTAATTCCCCTTCTCGGTGATTCATGATTAAAAAGTATTCCATTAGATGCAAAAAGCCCGTATGCTACTCTGTAAAGCCTTGTAAAATTAAAAGCGGCCACTTTGGAAACGCCGTAAGGGCTCTGAGGTTTAAAGGGGGTTTCTTCATTTTGAGGGGGTGGAGAGATTCCGAACATTTCTGATGAAGAAGCCTGATAATACTTGCACTTAAAACCGCTGTGGTGAATTGCATCTAAAAGACGTAGAGTTCCAAGTGCATTAATATCAAAAGTTGTAGCTGGGTTTTCAAAACTAATCCCTACATGGCTCTGTGCTGCAAGATTATAAACTTCGTCAGGCTGGACTTTTTCGATGATATTTCTTAAACTAGATGCGTCCGTAAGATCTGCGTGATAACAAACAAACTCTTTTGAAGAATCTTGACTATATTTCATTTTTTTAAGCAAGTGCTCTATTCTTCCGCTGTGAATACTGCTGGAGCGCCTAACAATTCCCCTTACATAATATCCTTTTTCCAATAAAAATTCAGCAAGATAAGAACCGTCTTGTCCATTAATACCTGTAATCAAAGCCACTTTTTTTCCATTTAGCATTTTGTTAGTTTAGAAATGTAATTTATAAAGATTGTTACATTATAGCTGTGTTGTATGACTCTTAAAAATCAACACAGCTCCAGCTAATTTATCTCGATTATAATTTTAATAACTTATTGTAAGCCCAAAACTTTAGTCTAACTTCATGATACATATTTCTTTTTTTCTTAGCTGAAACTTCTTCACCAAATATTCTTTTGTCTGCTGAAAATATCCCTTCAGACAAAGGCCATCTTTCACCATAATTTTTCTCTCTAACCCATTCTTCATGGGGCATGCTTTTGGAAATAATTACCTCTTGCTTTCTTCTTGGTGAACCAAGAGCTTTAGTGTTTGCATTTTTTCTTATTTTTATTGCTGTAGGAATATCAAATTCTTCACAAACATTAAATGTTTTCCTGCAATCATGAAGCCCATCCATTGCAATTTTATCAATTATTAGGTGATTATTTCTAATCATTGCTCTCGCTGTTTTTCTTTCATCTAAATCTTCAGTTCCAGTTCTAATATCAATAATACTTATTTTTCCTTCTTTATTTCTTGCCCCCATTATCACAACTTTAATCCAACCTCTCTTTACTTTCCATTTATGTCTTATCCAGTCTCCTCTATTTCCAACTTTTTCTCCTGATCCATCAACTGCAACTATCAAATTCTTTTCATCTGTCTTAAAATTAACTTTAAGTCTATTTACACGACGACAAATCTGTGAATAGTCTATGACCGGGAAATTATTGTGAGATTCAGATAAAACTCTAATTATTCCCTCACATGCTCTATAATCAAATCTCTTGCAGTGTAAAACTGCAAGAGTCTCTATCATAGATTTGGGATAGAGGAATGGTTGCCCAATTTTACCAGTATTCATTTCTATTAGTTCATTATTCCAACTTGTTAAAAAGCTAGGTCTTATGTAAAATTCTCCCCTCTTTACAAGTTCCTCATTATACTTTTTCCAGTCTCTTTTATCAACATATTTCTTTCTCATATTACTGTATGTATCTACTGTATTGACATACAGTAAGTTTAAATATTTTGCCTTTTTAATAAAATTATGAAGTATTTGCTTGTTTATGGTTTCAAATCTATAAGCCCTAAAAAGAGGCTTGAATTTAACAGGAAGTTATATGGGTTCTCTGATTATTCTAACTTTGGGAATTATTCATACATCCGAAAGGGAATATTAAACCCTAAAGAATGTGAAAGATTAGCCAAGGGTGTGGTTCTTTGCAATAAAAAACCAAAAGAGTTGCTTAGACATCTAAAAGAGTATGGTTCTAAGTATAGGATACTTGCTGTTGTTGCCTAATCATACAACACAGCATACATTATTGTATTTAATTAA
>Ga0209542_10013478_pt1 | contig 14083 bp, 16 predicted proteins | sample RifCSPhighO2_01_FD_184028 | JGI IMG/M metagenome (GOLD analysis project Ga0209542, IMG submission 184028) | Soil microbial communities from Rifle, Colorado - Rifle CSP2_plank highO2_0.1 (SPAdes) (version 2) | ecosystem: Environmental > Terrestrial > Deep subsurface > Rock core/Sediment ...
TTTAGGATGAGGTACAATCACTTCAGGCCCCACACTAGTTTGTCTGAACTAACCCCCGCTAAAAAATATTTTGAGGAAATATTTTAGGGGGTGACATATGTCACTTTATCACACAATTTTAAAGAAGAACTAACTTTTATAAACCCAAAGGGATCATTTAGAAAGATAATTCTATTTCTGGGAAAAACTAGCATAGATCCCAAACTTTCAAAAGAGCATAATAAATTTAGATGGTGTTCTTTTAAAGAAGCTTGCAGGCTTGTCCAATTTAAAGAAAGAAAGGAAGTCCTGCAGAAGGCAAGAAACTATCTTAAACAGAGGAAGCTATCTTCCTAAATAAGAATTAATAGAAATTGGAAAATTAAAATGATTGGCTGCCAGGAAGTTGAGATGGACGGGAAGAGATTTTATCAGCTAAGATATGTTACTGTTATTGAAGAAGTTAAAAAATTAAGACCCGATGTTGCTACGGGTAGAACTATGAAAAGGAAATTTATTAAACCTTCTGAATTTAAGAAGTATGTTAAGTGGGGGAGGATTGGAGATTTGATACTTAAGGAGTCTCTTAAGAAATGGAAAACAATATTGAAATAGAAGTAAGGGGACCTTTCCTAGTTAGAACAAAGCTTAAAAAGCTTTTTTTGTAATTTAATAAAAATTAAATTAAACTCTATAAAAATTTAAGATGCTAGCAAAAATAAAAACAGATAAGAGTAAGCTAACCTATGATATCCTTATCTCCAGTATTTCTAATCTTGGTTTATCTGATTTTGAAATAAAACCTCCTAAAGATAAAACAAATAATGAGGTTTACGAAGTAAGGAAAGGGGACACTATTTATTTTCTAAAATTTTACTCAGATGAGACTAGAGATCCCGAATCAGGTATGAATGAAGTTTCGGCCATTAAACTTTTGTATGATAGAGGTTTCCCCGTGCCGGAGATTTTAGCATTTGTTAAAAGTTCTCCAAGAAACTACATCTTGCTTAATCAGGTACATGGCCAAGAAATCTCCCCTAAAGATGAAAAAGAATGCCAAAGAGGTTTGGAAATGCTAAAGGAAGTAAAAAAAGTGTTTACGCCTAGATACGGCTATATTTATGCTAATCCTGAAATATATCCAAAGGGAAATAATTATGGAGAGTTTATTAATGATGTGCTTTATATTGCAAGGGAAAAATTACTGAACAAATACGACTTGTCTATTCCAAATAATGAAATTCTTGATGGGGGTTTATTCTCAAATGATCTGGGAAACTATAATTTTTGCCATAATGATTCGCATCCAAGACATTTATTATTATCAGATAACAAAGTCACAGGTATCTTAGATTTGGAATGGTCTATTTATGCCCATCCGGCAATTGATTTCGCATCTTGGATTATAGCTTTGATTGAGCAGAGAGGACATCCAATATCTTTAGAGAATGGACTAGATTGTTTACTTGATGTATGTGGTTCTAAAGAAAAGGCCTCCTTTTATTTAGCAAGAAGATTTATTCTGTCTGCTTGTTGGCCGGATCCATCTCTACAGAGAGATGCTATCAGAAAGGATTTTGTTCAAAGAGCTAAAGAGGTTTTGAATGCTAAAACCAAGTATGAACTTCTTGATATCATTACATTAGAAAATTCTCGAATTAAAAATGAACATTTTAATAATTCCAAATAAAGACAGAGAGATTAGTAAGCAATCTATTGATGATTTTATTAATGCAATGCCTGGCTTAGATATCAAATTTGAGTTTGGACCACCATATTCTGAAACTGAATTTATTGACGAGGATTGTGATTACGTTGTTGTCATCAATGAAAACTTTCATCCCGAAATAAATTTTTTTAGAGAAGCTTTTCCAATTATGAACCAAGGACTTTGTGCCAGTTATGCTCCTAATATTCATATTATCAGGTTCGGAGAACGAGATCAGACTTTCAATACACCCAAGAAATTTAAGTATTTATCTGATGCACCTGATGTTTGTCAAATTATTCCAGCACATTTCTGGGAAGCGATTTATAATGATAGAAGAAAGAATTTGTCAGGTATAACTCTTGGTCAAGTTTTAAGTAGATTGGGACTTGGTCCAATAGGCTCTTTAAGTAAAAGTGAGGGGTGGCTGAATGAAAGCGATTATAGTTTAGGACATGTTGATGAAAATTATGATTTTTATGATAACAAAGAAGGCAGACTTAACATAATGATAATAAAACCTTTTGGTATGCCCCATAAAACAGAGATCTTAGAGATGATTATTGAAAGAGGTTTTCTAATCTTAGAGAGTGAACAGCGAAAACTATCTGTTGCAGAGGTTAACTCTATCTGGGGGAATGTTTTTGAAAATGTTCTGAAATATCAAGGAGAAATCGGAAGATCCTTCATTGAAGAATATACTCAATATATGACAAGTTTAGAAAGCAACATATTCTTTACATATCAATGCGGGTTAATGCCAACCAGAGAAAAAGTTCTTTTTTTGAGAGGCGATCATTATCTTGGAGAAAAAAGTAATGCTGGTTCAATTAGGAGAAGATTTCCAGGTAGAGGTAATTTGAATTCTTTTCATGCAACTATTTCTATTGAGGAAACCGCTAGACATAGGCATATCCTTGGCATCTCTAATAAGTTATAACTCTTTATCTTATAAACTCTACATTAGAAAACATAAAGTTAAATCTAAATTTCCACAAAAAATAATTATAAAAAGCTCTCTTATACAATTTTCTTAAGCCTTCCGGCATTTCTGGGGAATTTAATACTTCTTTATAAGTAAACCACTTGGCTGAGTAAATTTCACTATTTTTAATGTTCATCTTTGAGGGTGAATGGGTATAACATAAATAATAAAAGACTTGACGTTTATTTCTTTTATCTTCTAATGTATGGTTGTAAAATGGCGGAGGAAGGCTTTCAATACCTTCTTTTTTGTCCAATGATTTATATTTCTGTAAGAATTTGATCTCAATATTTAATTCTTCTTCTATTTCTCTGGTTAAAGCTTGTTTTAAATTTTCCTGTTTTTCTGTATGTCCTCCCGGGATAACCCATTTACCAATTGGTGAATGTTTTATAAGTAATAGTTTTCCTTGGCTGAATATTAATCCTCGTGAGTTATATTTCATTTTCTAAAGCTAATAAGTTGCGTTAGCTTTTCCCTTGTTTTTCCAGAGAAAGCCTCTTTTGGAGCCTTTAAAAGCGGAAACCAATTATATTCTAAAAATTCTCTTTCACACATTTTTAATGAAAGTTTATTTTTATCAACATAGCAATAATACCAGATTACAACAAAATGAGGGTATTCTTTGGTCTGTTCTGAAATTGTTAGGAATTTAATATTTTTCTTACTTATCTTAAAACATATTTCTTCATTGAGTTCCCTTAAGATTCCATCTTCTATCGTCTCTAAATATTCCAATTTACCGCAAACTGGTCCCCATTTATTTGCTAATCCATCTTGTTTTTTCCTCTTTAGTAAAAGAACCCTATTGCTCTTTTGTTCCAATAAAAATATACCTACTGCTACCCTTGGTTTTAATCTGTATTTATCTATTTTTGATGTTCCTTCCATATTCAACTTAGTTATTAGAAATGTTTATAAGTTTTGGTATAATCCTCTAGTAGTAATTATTGGCCTTAATATACTTTATTTAAAATATGAATCTGGAAGATAATGTGAATGAAGGGATAGTTGAATTAAAATATAGGGGATTCTTGCCCGATTGTGATGTAACAAGCTTTTTGCATTCTTTACAGCATCATTTTGGTACTCCTTCAATATCTGACGAATTAGTTGTTTTCTTTAAGTATAAAGAAGATGTTCGTCTGAGATTCAACAAAAATGGACTTTATTATACCCTCAAGTCAGGGCATGATAAATTAGATGATACAAAAATAAAAGAAGAGCGTATTGCTGATATTGATTTGAATCAAGCAGAAAATTTTGTTCATATATTGTTTCATGGGGGATGTGAAAAGGGTTTATTCTCTTATAGTACAAGGTATGATTTTACTACCCCGAGAGGCGTTTTTTCATTGAAATTCGATTCTGTTTGCGGAGATTATTGGGAATTTAACAAAAAGTTATCTACTGATAATGATATTGCACAGAATGAAAGAGATATGCAAAAAACACTAGAAGAACTGCAATTAAAGTCATGGTCTGTTGAAGAATATGATCAACATAGAAAGGCTTGTTGGCTTGAAGTTAGCCCAGAACCCTTAATTACAGAGAGGGGTTTCTTGAACCCTAAGATAAGAACGATTATTGCTAAGTATATTAATAGACCTGCAAGAAGTCTGAAAGGAGGGGACCTCACTTTAGGAAAGAGACTCAGTCAGGTTTCTAATGACTATTCAGATCTTGAAAAATCTTTTGAGAATCAGACAAATCATGCATTATTATCTGAGCAACCCATGCCTTATTCTAATGACTTTTCTATAAATGGAAGTGTGTTAATCCCGGTGTATAATGGTGTTGAACAGCTTGAATTGTGTTTAAGGTCTATAGCCAATCAAGATTTAACCGAATCACAGTTTAAAAGAATTGAAGTTGTGGTTGTTGACGATGGCTCTCAGGTTAGAGGAATGGATGTTTTGGAAGATTATCTTAGCAAAATAATAGAAAATAAAGGCATACAATTTTATTTAATAAGGTCTTACAAAAATAGTGGCAGGTCGCGTGCTAGGAATATAGGATTGCAACGTTGTTCTGGTGATGTGATTATATTTTTAGATTCTGATGTTTTGCTTGATAGAGATTATATAAGAGAAACAATGGTAAGGCACCAATGTTTAGAGAATATTGCGTTAGTCACCTTTAAAGAAAATATTGATATAAATGATAAAAGAGTGATCAGCGACGATCCTTTCGATCTAATTAGAAAGCCCGATATCTATAAAGATTTCAGATTTAGTAAAATGGTGCATCAAGGTTGGCTAGGTCTCCATCCAGTTAAAGAAGAGAGGGTTGTAAATTGTGTTAAAGAAACAGATTATTTTAAGGATTTTGGAATGGGAAGAGTTGTTGGACCTTTTGATTTACCATGTATGTTTGTAACCCATAGTGCTAGTGTTAAACTAAGAGAGGTAGAAAGAACGGGAGGTTTTAGTTCTGAATTCCGAGGATGGGGATATGAAGATACATGTTTTGGAGCATTTTTAATAGCTAATGGAAACTATATAGTCCCTTTACTTTCCACAGGTGTTTTTCATTTAGAGCTACCTTTTGAAGGTGAGAAGGAAAGAAAATATTCTGAAATGACTAGGAATTTTGAGACTTATAAAAGAATTTTAGAATCCCCTTATTAGTTATCTATTATCCGAAAATTACATGTTATTTATTTTTCACTCCTTCTCTATAATAACAAAACAGCAAGGTTTATATACCATTTCTTTCCCCTCTTAACTATGAAAATTAATGGGGTACTTGGAATTATTATCGACCAAGATAAAAGAATCTTACTTGCCAAGAGGTCCGACATTCCTCTTTGGACAATACCTGGAGGAGACATCGAAGAAAATGAAACTTCAAAACAGGCCCTTATTAGAGAAATCCAAGAAGAAACAGGAATTAATATAAAAGTTATAAGAATGGTTGGTTGTCATGAAAGAAAAGATTTTGAAAAAAGAGGAAAAGATAACAGCCATTTTGTTTGTCAAACCTATCTATGTAAGCCTTTAAGCAGAGCATTTCATCCTAATGAAGAAACTGCTGAATTAAAATATTGGGATATCCAAAAATTACCCTCTAATTTAATTCATTGGCATAAAGACATAATTCTTAATACTTTCAAAAAAATACCAAAGAATAAAAAAATAAGGATGAATCTCCTAAAAGAATCACTATGGTTAATTATGCATCCCTTAATCTTGCTGAAAATTACACAAAAATTACTCTTAAATAAAAAAATCTAAAAACTACCTCTCAACTACTCCCCCTGATTCAGCTATCCACAAATCTCCAACTCTTCTTCCAACACCAAGAACTTTATGCCGTGAATTTGAATAAAACTCTCTGACATAAGTTGCATCATCCGGAGTTATAGGACAATGTTCATACATACCTTCAGATAGGGATCTATTAAAAAGATAGTCATGTAGAATCAATTTCACAGTGTGTTCGTTCATTGAAACAATCCCGGGTGAGACCGGAATATACCACTGGGTATCAAGACCCGTAAGAAGGGGAGTAAGACCACCACTGGCCTTCATCTCATTTGTTCGAATAAATATGTCTATCAAGGGAGCATTAAAACCAAAATAATTCACTACAAGCTCCTTATACGTTGGTTTTCTACCATTTTGAATATAAAAATCCACTGCTCTCTGTGCAATCAACTCAGTTTCTCTTTCTGTTGAAAAACCAATTCCAATCGCAACGTGATGTTTTACTTGTCCATGAGAAATTTCAGAAAAACGTTTGGTATATTCATCAATTATCTCCCCTCCCTGTAGAGATCTTGCATATTCTAAATCCCCATAAAAAGTTACAGCAATATTGTGTTTATCAATAATAGACAATGGATAATCCTCTAATAGAGGGCCCAATAAACGCTCAATTCCAGTAGGCATAAAGTTCTCTCTATTTAAATTACCAATAGAAGCAAGCGGTGCAGTTATAGTATCTACTCCCATCTCAAACAGAAGATCAGCAGTTTCAACACATTTATACATTAAATTCTGAATATGTCTAGGATCATAAAGCCATCTATCATTATGATGCTCAGATTCAAGTTTAAGCATTCTTCTTGTACCGTCATACATAAGAGCTATATTCTTCGGTTTTCTTTTTTTCCGAATCAAGGTTGCAATTTCTTTTATATCTAAATTAAAAAACTCATTCAATTTCATTTTCTACAATTATTCCCCCTCCCTTCAATTTTAAAAAAATCTTATAAAATTATCCATTTTTATCTCCTATTTCTATTATTTTTTCACTCCTTCCCTATAACAACAAAACAGCAAGATTTATATATCCCTTCCTCCTCAATAAAAACATGAAAAAAGGGCTTAGAAGATATGCAATATGCGGAACAGCTTTAGCTGGCTGTGGAATTGATAGTTGCAAGCATCTAAATATATCTCCTTTCTTTCAAATTTAAAGGGCCAATGTGATGCTATTAAGTTTATTTCTGGTAATATTAATCTGTTCTTCAGTTATATTCTCTATAGCTCCTTCCATTCTCAAAACAAAACTTCTTGCTGTCTCTGAATCTTTCTTTAGCTTATCTAAATCAATATCTTCAGCAACATAATATTGGGTATCAATACGTAACTCTTTTACCGATTCTAGCTCACTGTAAAAATGTTCTTCAATTATTTTCTCATCAACAAAAAGAAAATGCATTAATGAGATAGTGCAGTCATGAATTTCTGATTTAATCCCGCACTTTTGGAGCAAGGCATAGAAAGCAAAATAGCGGGCATAATAAGCTGCTGCTGAGATCCAATCAATTTCATCTTTTTCTATAGCTGATTCTAATATATTAAGACTGCTTTTTGCCTTCTTGATATAAACCTTGCAAAGATTACTGTTTGGTTCTTCTATTTTGATAATCATGTATCTAACATGGCCTACTAGGAAAATTTAAAAGGGTTCTTTTTTTATTGATATGAAGACAATAGAAAATAAAAATTTAGTGATAGAAAAATGATAAGAAATCAAATTAGCAAATTTTATTTTGACCATCCTGGAATTTGGTATGGGATAGGTAAAATTTTAGATAGATTTGAAAGAGAAACAAAATTCTTGGTTGATATATTCAATGAATATAAGGTTCAGGGTAGTATCCTTGATGTCGGGAGCGGTACAGGATCCCATTTAAATAAATTATCTAAAAAAGGCTTTGTATGTACCGGGGTAGATTTGAATAAAAATATGGTTAATTATGCAAAAAGAAAATATCCCAAATTGACTTTCGAGCTTGGGGATATGAAAAATCTCAATTATATAAATAAATTTGATGCTATTATATGTCTTTGTACTACTTTTTGCTATAACTTAACAAATGAGGATATATCGCTATCATTGAAATCATTTCATAAGGCTTTGAAATCTAATGGGGTATTAATAATAGAAATGATGAATCCAATATCTTTTATAGAAAAGAGGGGGTTTCCAAGAAAATTTGAAGATAAAAAATTTGAGAAAATTGGAATAAAATTTATAACTGAAAATAAGATAAATGAAAATAATCAATTTATGATTGAAAAAAGAGAAATTTATGATTTTAAAAAAAATAAAAAGCTTAAAACAGATGTCACCAAAATTAGATTATTTTTTCCACAAGAGGTCAGATATTTTTTGGAAAATAATGGGTTTACATTAATGGAATTTTATGGAGATTATAACAAAAAAAGTAAAAAATTGGATAAATCAAAGCTGATTGTAATATCTAAAAAAATTTAATATATCCTAGATTTACTGTTACTATCAAGTAATGTCAATTAGAAAGCTTTAAATAGTAATATTTTTTAAGAGATTATTATGAATAAAATAATACAGCTTGTTGGAATCCCGGCATCAGGAAAATCTTATCTTCTGGGCTTATGTTCCGAGAGAGATATTTTTGGTGGATTAAATTATATAGAATTTGGTAATGAATTAAAGGATTTGCTAGTTAAGGCACAAAATAGGGAGGAACCAGATGTTGAAAGAGCAGTAAGAGATCTAATCGACGATATTGTGAAGGATAGACAACCTGCAATTTTTACATCTCATGCAGTATTCTATAATGATCGAGGATTTACTTATAATGCAGATTTAGAATTGTATACACGGTCTGCAGGGTATGTTCATCTTTATTCTGATCCCGAGACCATATTAAACAGAAGAATTAAAGATGAAAAAATGGGGGTAAAATTTAGAAATATGGAGGATTTAGAGTTTATAGCAATGCATCAGAGAGTCTCATTACAAGTTGTTCAAGATATGGCAAACCAGATTGGAGCAAATTTTATGTCTATAGAAAATGAAAGTGGTTATGAAGAAACCAATTTAGCTAAGATAAGAGATTTTGTGGAGGTTACTCTGAATGGGAAACAGAATTCTTGAATCTTACTTTGATAAATGGGCGGTAGATTACCAAAGTGGAGTTGATGCTCTTCCTTATTATCTTCAATGGTCAGCTATGGAAATAGCAGATAGGATTGATTTAGATGGACCTAGGAGAATTTTTGACATTGGATGTGGGAATGGAAGATTGATAAATAGTTTAGGGAGCAGAGAAGGTTTATTCTCTGGAGCAGACATATCAAAAGAGCAATTGAAATTGGCTGCTGAAAATTCTGCAAGAAATGGCTTAAAAGCAGAGTTTATTAAAGCAGACTTGGAAGAAGGATTACCTTTTTTACCAGATAATTCTATAGATTATGTGATAAGTTCTGTTGCACTTCATCACGTAAGAGACAAAAAGAGATTATTCCAAGATACCTATAGGGTTTTAAAATTCGGCGGGAAACTTGTATTTTTTGATTTTTATTTTTATTTTACTAATGAGGAATATGAAAAAAGAGTTAAGGCGTTGGGTGAGAAAAATCCTAATCTGGCAAAGAGATTTGTAGATAGTATTCAAGAGGAGTATGAAACAATACCTCATAGTTTAATAGAGACCCATCCAGATGAATTTCATATGGACCCTTTTGAGTTAGAGAAATTATTAGCAGAAGTCGGATTTGTAAATTGTAAAATCATTCCCAGTTCTGATAAAAGGTATATCGGATTCGAGGGAGAGAAAAAATGAGAACGGAAATTGAAATTCCTTGCCAATGGAATAGAACTATTTTAGAAGAAATTGTAACTGAGAATCAGAGAGGCGAGCCTTCAAGACCTGTAATTAATGCGGTTTATGGGTCGCTTCCTAGAGGGGTATTAGGCAATGGAAGAGCACAGGGAACTGTTGTAGATGTAGAGGATTATGTTGGCTATAGAAATTATGCAAGATCACAAAATGTTGATTTTTATTATACATTAAATGCCCCCCATACACCAAGATATATAATGGAAAATGAGAGAGAAATTGAAAATGACCTTCATTGGATAATGGATGAATTACAGCCCGATGCATTGATAATGGCCTCTCAAGGTCTAATGAGAAAAGTAAGGTTTATATTGGGTGATATCCCTATACATATATCCTCCATAGCAAGAGTTTCTAAGGCCAGGGATATTGGAAAATATTTAGATTTTGAACCAAAAAAAATTATAGTACAACACGATGTAGGTAGAAATTTTAGAGACCTTGAGGATATAAATAGAAGAGGAGAAGAACTTGGGATAGATATAACAGTTATGCTAACAGAAAGTTGTCTAAGAAGATGTCCTGATATGAGGGCCCATTATGACCATGTAGGTCAAGGAGGGGATGACAGAAATTTCCATTTTGGATGTAGTAGTCAAAAATTGTTGCATCCCCATGAGTTATTAAAAGCAAATGTAATAAGACCAGAAGATGTTGGTTTTTATGAAAATAGGGGTATCTCTCATTTTAAAATTACTGGGAGATCAAAGAGAGTAGAGTGGTTACCTTTGGTGACAAGAGCATATTCAGAAAGAAATTTTAAAGGAAATTTAATTAGATTAATGGGGATTGATCCAAATTTAAATGCTGAGGATTGGATCTATATAAATAACGAGGCTTTAGAAGGATTCATAGAAAATTTTCCTCAAACAGGAAATGCTGAGGATGAAAATGCTTACTGCGAGGGTTGGGCTGTGAAATTATTTAGGCAGGGAAACCTATGTATAGATGGTTTTGATTATGAAATAGAAGATGACAGATTAATATATAAAGGAGGATTGCCTAACTTGTGTAGAATATACGGAATTGATAAAAAATGAAGAAGACGGTTTATTTGTTAACAAAAAATCCAGGAAAAATATTAGCTGCTCAAAAAGCTTTCTCAAGATATGACATCGAGTTAAAGAGGGTAGATGAGGAATATGAAGAAATTCAAGCAGATACAAGTTTAGAGATAGCTAGACATGCTGCAAAACTTATTTCTAAGAAAAAAAATATATCTGTTATTAGAGAAGACCATAGTTTATTCATTAATGAATTAGGATTTCCTGGTCCTTATACAAGATTTATAGAAAGTAAATTACCTGCAAAAAAATTAATAAAATTATTAAAAAAAGATTTTAGTGGACATTTTGAAGTTGCTACGGTTTATGCAGAGCCAAATGGATTTACAAAAGAATTTATTTTTAGAGTCCCAATAAAAATTTCAAAAGAAATAAGGGGAAATAGAGGAAACTGGAACAAAGTTTTGATGTTGAAAAATAGTGATAAAACCTTTGCAGAATCTACTGAGGAAGAAAATGTAGAAATATGGAATAAAAATTTCATTAAAATTGCAAAGTTTTTATCAGGTAGAAATGAAATTTGATTTTAAACCTTTTAAAGTTGGGACTGTATTTAATCCTATTCAATGCAAAGTTAGAAATAATTATCCGGTTCTGGAAAATGTTGAAATATTATTTCCTAGCCGTTTAAATGCAATGGCGATAGATCCTAGTAAGATAGCGGTTAATAATAATTTGGTGTATACCCCTGGTGAAGTTGTTTTTTCAGTTAAATTGTATAATAAGATAGCTGTTAAAGTAACTTCCTCTGGAAAATGTGAAATTTCAGAAAATTCTAAAAGAAAATCTTTGATAAGACATTCCTTTGAAATAATGAAGAAAGCAATCGGATTTAAGAATGGATTGTACATAGATGTATCTAATGATGGTGAGATAAAACATGCAGGTTTAGGCTCTAGTAGTAAGTTACTTGCAGGGGTTGCTTCTGCAATAAATGAAATATATGGATGCCCAATAGATAGGGGTGTTTTAGTAAAATATTTAGCCCAGAATCATGGTGAGGAAATTGAGGGAGTTGAAGATGTTATAAATCCAGTTCAATGTATTGGAGGATCTGCTGCTTCTGGCTTATTTGAGGGGGGGATTCTTATACTGGCTGGAGAGAGTATGGTTATTGGAAAAGCAAAAATAGACCCCAAGTATAAAGTAATCATAGGAATCCCTAAAGATTTCAAGCCTGTGGATTCCAGGAAAGCATTAGAGATAGAATTGGAACATATAGATGGTTTTATTCAATGCGGAAAAAAATATGGACCAAAAATAGCATATAGTATTTTACATAAGCTTTTTCCAGCGATGGTAGAAGGAAATCTTGAAGGAATTGGAGATGTTATTTATGATTACAGATTTAATATGGGCAGTATTAAAAATTGCTCTTGTTTATACCCTAGATTAGTAGAATTAACTAATAATTTATCATATCTAAAGAAAAAGAAATATGTGGATGTTTTGACTGTATCTTCTATTGGACCTGGTGTGTTTGCAATAACTAAAAATCCAAGAGTTTGTTTGAAAGCGTTTAAGAAAGAAGGCCTTGAGGTTTATACTACTGAAATAGAGAACGATAGTTACAGAGTTTTAAGTAGAATTACTAGAGAAGAAATATTCTGGGGAAACAATGTTAAATTTTTTTCTGAAAGATCACCTTGTCCACTTGTAAAGGAGATTCTTTCAAAAATTAAAAATAAGCAAAAACTATTAGACTTAGGTTGTGGTGGGGGTAGAAATACTGTATTAGCTGCAGAGTTGGGTTTTGATATATATTGTATAGACCCAAATGAAGAAATGCTAAACCAAACAAAATTAAAACTTAAAAAATTCTATGATGGAAAAGAATTAGAGAAAAGGATTCAAAAAGGATCTGTGTTTGATCTCCCTTATGGGAATGAATCTTTTGACGTTGTTATTTGTACCGGAGTGTTTCATCAAACGAAATCGAAAAGAATGTATGAAAAAGCAATCAAAGAAACATCAAGAATTCTGAAAAAAAATGGAATATTAATAACAAATATTTTTACAAATAGGTTAATTGATAAGAGTTTAAATAAAATAGGTAAAAACTTATTTATAACAAAAGAAGGACTATATATGACTTTATTATCTAAAGAACAATTCTTATCTTTGTGTAAAAAATATGGTTTAAAGAAAAAGGGGAAAATTGTGGAGTATAATAAAGATATTGGAACTGGTTTAAGGAACGTATTAAAAATAAGCTTTGAGAAAAAATGAAAATCGGCGTTTTAGGAGGAATTGGACCTGAATCAACTGGGGAGTTTTATAATAGATTGATTAAATATTTACAAAATAAAAAATTAGTTCGTGCTAATGAAGACTTTCCTCAAATAATTGTTAATAGCATTCCCGCGCCTGAATTAATCTATGACAAAATTTCGGATAAAGAGTTAAAGCCTTATATAAATGGAGTGAAAGAATTGGACAGAATGGGGGTAGATTTTATAGTGATTGTTTGTAATACCATCCATTTGTATTATGACAGATTGCAAAAAGAAGTTAATGCACCCATTATTAATTTAAGACAAGGGATTAAAGAATTGTTAATTAAAGAGAAAGTGAACGTTTGTTTAGTATTAGGAACCGCAAATTCAATAAAATATGGGTTGTATAAATTTGAAGAGATTAAAACTTTAGAACCAAATAAAAAAGAAGTAAAACAAATAGCAGATTTAATTTTTAATTATAATAAAGGAATTTATACTAATAAAGAAATTAAGAATCTTAAAAAAGTATGCTTGAAATATTTAAATAAAGGTGCTAAAAAGATAATTCTTGGTTGTACAGAATTAGTACTTATGCTTGAAAAAGAAGATTTACCAAAAATTGATACAATTGATGTTTTAGTTGATTTAGTGATAGAAAAATTCTTACAAATTAGATAGTTTTTTATCCTAATAATGTTAATTGAGGAATATGCCGACGTATTGCAACTTTCATAAAATATTTGGATAGCTAATGGTTTATAATACTTGATATTATTCACTCTTTAGTAATAGTAACGTTTATAAATGGAGGAATATAGGTAAATATCATGAAAAAAGGGCTTAGAAGAGGTGCAATATGCGGAACAGCTTTAACTGGCTGTGGAATTGATAGTTGCAAGCATCTAAATATATCTCCTTTCTTTCAAATTTAAAGGGCCAATGTGACGCTATTAAGTTTATTTCTGGTAATATTAATCTGTTCTTCAGTTATATTCTCTATAGCTCCTT
>Ga0209542_10013479_pt1 | contig 14083 bp, 14 predicted proteins | sample RifCSPhighO2_01_FD_184028 | JGI IMG/M metagenome (GOLD analysis project Ga0209542, IMG submission 184028) | Soil microbial communities from Rifle, Colorado - Rifle CSP2_plank highO2_0.1 (SPAdes) (version 2) | ecosystem: Environmental > Terrestrial > Deep subsurface > Rock core/Sediment ...
ATGTGTTTCCAGCCCTTACCACTCATAGTAGTAGCATTAGAACCTAACATTTCAGGGGAGAATCTCTGGCGAAATTGGATGTAAAAAACACTACCCTCTCCAAAACCATTGTCAAACTCATCAACTATTCTGGAATAGCCTCCCGATGAGTTAGCCTCTGAGTTGGTAGGTATAGTAGATCGAAGAGAGCTGGTCCCAGATGAACGGATCGAAGTATCTCTGACACTTCGAATTACACCTAAGTCATCAGAATATACAAAATCTTCAATTTCTTGGATGCTTTCAAGGCCCGAGCACATTGAAACCCCTCCGGCAACGCATCGGTTGGGAAAGCTTACCGCTTCCGCTTGGCTAAAACCAGCCAAAATGCCCGCAATAGTTAAAGTAGTTAGATAATAGTTTTTCATACTACTATTATACACTAGACTAAACATTAAGTCAATAGTATTTGACAAAAAGCTTTAAAAGCTGTATCATACCATCAGTACCCTGAAAACTAACCTAAAAAATCAAAAAGGAGCCTGCTAATGATGCGACATGTGAAGATGGTTTCGGTTTTGTTTGTAATCTTTGTAGCCCTTCCGAGATTAACTCAGGGACAGGTGAGAATAGAAGTATGGCAAGGGGCAACGCTTAGCGACCCTCAACAATTGGCCAACGCGCCCGACATACTGGGCGCTCCGACAGGTATTTCTAGTTTGGGCCTGTTTGAAGCACCGCTAAACACGCCAGGAAACTTTGTGGCCAGATACATGGCCTGTTTCTCAGCACCAAAAACCGGTACTTACCGTTTTTGGGTTGCTGCGAATCAAAAAGCGAAGGTATGGATTTCAGCGGATAAGCCTAATTTTGTGGGACGGACGCCCCTGGCAAGAGTTACATTGAGTCCCCCGCCCTTGTCAAGGCAATGGACCAAATATGCCCAACAACGTTCCGCTCCGATGAGTCTAGTTAGAGCAAGAAAGTATTGTTTGCTAGCGGTTCATATCGAATCTGATAGCAACAATATAAATCATATGGCCGTGGGTTGGCTTATGCCCGGGAGCGTATACGAAAGACCGATGCCCGGTTCACGTTTAACCCCCTGGTCATATGTTCCGCCGATGAATATGGTATTCACGGCGAATCCGTTGGACATCTCTACTGCCAACGGCTCAATATCGTTAGATTGGCTGATACAGAATGCGGCCAGTTGCGTCGCCAACTCAACTCCAGTCGATTCAAGCTGGAGTGGTCCTAAGTCTAATACAAGTGGGGTACAAGAAGTGTTTCCCCAGCAGACAGTAACTTATCAACTGTCTTGCTTACCCCTAAACAGTTCTCCAAGTTATACTATCGGCTATACATTGACCAATAGCTATAATCAACAGGCAAGAATAGCCTGGGATCCGGTTACTACAAATATAGATGACACCCCCCTAACCAATCTGGGTGGATACCGAATTTATTTCGGATCTTCTCCTGGCATTTATTTGGTATCGATTGATGTGGGAAATCAAACATCTGTTACCATAGCTGGTGACAACTTTCAAAATTCAGGTACATATTACTTTGCCGTTACAGCTTACACTACCACTAGTCTGGAAAGTAGCTATTCAAGCGAGGTATCTAAGCTCGTTTGGAAGTAGGATAACGAGTTGTTTCGTAATCAAAACGCCCGACTCATGTCGGGCGTTTTTATTGACAAGTTAAACAAGGCATACTACATCCTAAAGACCCCGCCGCTGGAAACATTAAAAGACAAAATTAATTATCCTATCTTTTACATAAATAACTTTCTTAATTTCACCTGCTATGTGCTTTTTCACATTCTCGCTTGCCACCGCTAATTTTCTGGCCTCGTCTTCCGATAATCCCCTGTTTACTTCTATAGTATCCCTAAATCGCCCGTTTACCTGAACAACCAGTTTTATTTTTTCTTCAGTCAATAACTTTTCATCATATTCAGGCCATTTTTCAAGGTGAATCGATTTGTAATTTTTTGATATTTGTCCCGATTGCGAATGCAATCGGGACCATAATTCTTCCGCCAAATGCGGAGCAAATGGAGCAACGAGCTTCAACAAAGTTTCATATTCTTTCTTTGAAACCTCATGTGATTCTAACTCATTCAGAAGCTTCATCAATCCACTTACACCAGTATTAAAACTCATTCTCTTTATATCTTCTCCTATTTCTTTTGTGTATTTATTCAATATTTTTTGAGCTTCCAGATTCGGCTTAATATCCATATCGTACCGACCAACGTAATTCCAGACCCTATTAAGAAATCTTATAATACCGTTGATACTGCTATTATTCCAAGCATAGTCCTGATCAAACGGTCCCATAAAAGCAAAGTTTATCCTTACAACATCCGCTCCATGTTTTTTCACCTCAACATCCGGATCTACCACATTACCTCTAGACTTTGACATTCTTTTTCCGTCCGGCCCCATAATGACCCCGTGATTGCGCCTAGATAAAAAAGGTTCATTGAAACTCACCAGGCCCAGACCATGAAGTGCTTTGGTAATAAATCGAGCATATAGAAGATGCATCGTATTGTGCTCTCTCCCTCCAATATATGTTGGTACGGGCAACCATTCATTCATCTTATTTTTTGAGGCAAATTCCTTCTTATTTTTTGGGTCAGTATAGCGCATAAAATACCACGACGAGTCAACAAACGTATCCATAGTATCGGTTTCTCTATCTGCCAAACCACCACATTTGGGACATTTTATTTTCAGCCATTGCTTGGCTCGAGCTAGGGGTGATCGACCATCATCAGCCGGTTTAAAATCCTTTAATGGTGGTAGTTTAACTGGTAATTCTTTTTCAGAAACAGGAACATAGCCACATCCGCCAGATGGCGGAGAACAATTTATCATTGGTATTGGCACGCCCCAATACCTCTGACGAGATAATATCCAGTCACGCAGACGATAAGTCTTCTCTGCTCTACCAACTCCTTTATTATTAAGTAGCTTCATGACCTCTACTTTATCCTCTAGCGGCGCGTCACTTATAGGCAAATTAAAATTTTGGGCAAATTCTCTGTCTCTTTCATCATGAGCGGGTACAGCCATAATTGCTCCAGTTCCATATCCACCAAGTATATAATCTGCGATCCAAACCGGAACTTTTTCATTATTAGCAGGATTGATAGCAAAAATTCCGGCATTAACTCCAGTTTTTTCTTTAGCCTCCTGCCTCTCAAGTTCTCTCTTTGATAAAGAGTTTTTTAAATAATTTTTAACCTCCTCACCAACCTGCCATCCGACATCAATCCATTTTTGAGCAAGTTCGGGTGAGATAACAACAAAAGTTACACCGAATAATGTATCCACTCTAGTTGTAAAAACTTCGACTGAATGTACCCCATCTTTTTGTCCAGGGATATTTATTAAACTAAATCTAATTTTTGCTCCCTCCGAACGTCCAATCCAATTAATCTGAGCGAGTTTGGTTGTTTCGGGCCAATCAAGGTCTTTGATATCATCGACAAGCGCATCGGCGTAGTCTGTGATCTTAAACATCCATTGGGTCAAATCCTTTTGGATCACCTGCGTATCACATCTTTCGCAAAGCCCGTCTACTACCTGCTCATTAGCCAAAACTGTTTTGTCTTTCGGACACCAGTTTACTTTTGTTTCTGCTCGATATGCTAAACCTTTTTCGTATAATTTTAGAAATATCCATTGAGTCCATTTATAATAATCGGGATTACTAGTATCGGCTACTCGAGACCAGTCGAGGGTTGCACCAATATTCTTAAGCTGCTTGGACATATAACTTATATTCTTCTTAGTCCATAGGTTCGGAGTAGTACCATTTTTAATTGCGGCGTTCTCTGCTGGTAAACCAAAGGCATCAAAGCCAATGGGATTCATAACATTATAACCACTCATTCTTAAATAGCGGGCAAAAATATCAGCAATAGAGTATGTGAACCAATGTCCTATATGCAAGTTTCCAGATGTATATGGAAATTCTGCCAACATCATAAAATTCTTTTTACCGACGACGTTATCTTTGGCACGATAAATCTTCTTGGCCTCCCAATATTTCTGCCAATGTTTCTCGAACTTTTGAGGATTATATCTCATTATGGTTTTATGATAATTAAGCGCTTAGCCCATGAATTCTCTGGATAATCCTGTATTTGAGTATTGAAAGTTCCCGTTTTGGGATTATAATGACGAAGTTCCTCCTTCGTTAATCCCAAATCTTTATTTTTTATATTTTCCACTTTAATTATGTATCCCTTCTCTTCTAGTTCTTTGAGCAATTCTTCATAGCCCTCACCTTCTGTTACTGGAGCAAATATCGCCTTACCCCCCGATTTAAGAACCCTAGCAACCTCGGATAGCCATTTTTTAGCAGCTTCTGGATTACCGAATTCTTTATCGGGAGCAGAAAAAGCAGTTACCGAATACAATCCCACAATAATATCAAAGGTGTTGTCTTGATATGGCAACTCTTGGGCTATGCCAGCAGTTGACTTCTTCTGCCAATCTTCCTTTAGCTTTATACTTTTTCGGTAACGCCCATCTGAATAATCGGGGTTTAGGGTAAAAACCTTTGCACTAATATCTAATCCCCGAAGATCTTTAGAAAATAATTCTCTTTCTCCAGATCCTATATCTAAGACGCTCTTACCCTCTAAATCTTCTCTCTTAAAACCTAACCATCCCTCATAATCTTCGAGGTCTCGTTCTCTGCCTTGCCTATCTGTTGTATCGTGCGCCCATTCTCTAGAATCTTTTGGTAGTTCTTTACTCATGTAATTTATAAATTATATCTAAATTTAACTAAAAAATCAAAAGATATAGCAAACACAGCGTGAATATAGTAGATTATATGTATTATGCGCTTTCTTAATATAGCATTAGCTGGTTACCGAATTTATCGACACATCAAGAGAGTTTGGAAAAAAGACACATCTTACAAAGATGCCGGCTCTTTAATAAATAAAGAGTTAGAAAAACTTGGTCCAACATTTATAAAGTTAGGACAAATGCTCTCAATGCGATCAGATATGATACCTCCAGAATTAGCCGATGAATTTAGAAAACTACTGGATCATGGCGTATCAATCGACCAACGGCTGATTTATAATTTATTTCTGGAAGAATTTAAAAAACCTATTTCGGAAGTCTTTGATTCCTTTGAAGACCGACCCCAAGCTGTCGCTTCCCTATCGCAAGTACACAAAGCCGTCTACAAAGGCCGGGCCGTTGTAGTAAAGTTTCAAAAACCCAACATAAGAGGCGCTATTTTAAGTGATCTGCATATCATAAGGAGGATTATTTATCTATCACGGTTTTTACCTTTCATACCAGGAGTTTCAAAATATCAAGACCTGATGTCTTCTGTAACCGAAGAGTTTTTTAAATGGATAGATCGCGAGCTCGACTACCGCCTAGAAGCCTTAAATATCTCTAGGATCAAAAAGGGTATGGCGGATATAGAATACTTCCTAGCCCCCGAAGTCATCTCCGGATTTAGTTCTCAAACAATACTAACAATGAGCTTCATAGATGGCCCCAGCCTCAATGAATTGTTTAATAATATTCCAAACATCAGTACGCAGGAATATATAGAATACAAGGATATAAAGTTTAAGAAGCTAGAATTTATATCAAACATGATAAAAATCGTCTACGCACAAATCCTAGAAAATGGATATTTTCATGCCGATCCCCATCCAGCAAACATCCTAATCACTAAGAATAATAAAATTGGATTTGTAGATTTTGGCATAATTGGTGCGCTAAATTCGGGTTTAAAAGAAACTCTGGCTGAAATCATCAAAGATATAACTGACAGGAATATACCTGCGGTCGCTCACGGTCTTGCTTCTTTAGACGAAATAGACGGAAAAGACCAGATCCAAAAGATAGAAGAAAAAATAAAAAATCTTCTGGATAACTGGCAAAGCGGAAGTGTGTTGGAAATGACTACTGCTGAAATTTTCTTCAAATTACTCCTAATAGCCAAAGATTCGAGAATAGATTTGCCCCTATCCGTAATCATTATAGGCAAAACCCTCCTCGAGTATGATGGCGTATTAAGAAAATTTGATCCAGAACTAGATATAATAAAGGCTATCCAAGATCATGCCCGAGGTTCTGGTAGCGGATTAGACCAAATTACCAGCTTAATACCGGAGTCAATTAAAGATCTAGTAGCTAACGGAAATCTTGGAGGAGATATTCTGGAGTTTGCGAACCAACTTTTAAAAGACAATGTTGATATTTCAGTTCATTTTGGACCCTCCCCCCTTGTAAATAAAAAATAATATTGCTATAGTCGTAATATAAAAAAATAACTAAAGAAATATGGCTAAAGAAAAAAACAAAATCGAAGATGTAATGAATACATCACTGGCGCTCGGATTGGGACTATTTGATGCCGCAAAGAAAAGAGCTCAAAAACTGGTCGACGAATTGACAGAGAATGTAAGCGAGCAAGATAAGAAACGGGCAGTTAAAGACCTAGTTAAACTTCTGGAGAATAGTAAGGCTAAACTAAATAAAACCCTGAGACAAAATATCAATATGGCCGTTAAAGAGCTCAGACGAGCAACCAGAAACAAGTAAACAACCAATGCAGGACAAAAATAGTTCCGATTAAAAACCTCCGACATCGGGGTTTTTAATTATAGATTTTAATATCTACTAAATTCTAAACAGAGTTTTGCAGTTTTTAGTTGATTGCTCTACTATTTTTTCGTATGATTCGTTTTTTAGTTCCGCCACTTTTTTGGCGACTTCTATAACATAGGCTGGTTCATTCCTTTTGCCACGATACGGTTCCGGGGAAAGAAATGGAGAGTCAGTTTCAAGAAGTATTCTATCAAGTGGGACATATTTAACTACTTCATCGTACATGCCAGGCGCTTGCCCTTCCGTAGCCTTGCGCGAAGGAGGGAATGTAACAATTCCATTGAATCCAAGATAAAATCCTAACTCTAGATATTTTTTAGCATCTTCAATATTCCCGGTAAACGAGTGAGCAACGCCACGAAAATTAGTATTATGTATTAAGTATTTAGTATTAAGTATGGAGAGTATGTCTTGATGAACTTTACCCGTGCTTCCCTTAGCAGCATCTCTTGAATGAATAATAATAGACTTATTGTACTTAATGGCTAAATCTAAAAACTGACCGAAAATTTCTTTTTGCTTATCTTGTTTATCCGGTTCAGGAGTACGATAGTAATCTAGGCCAATTTCTCCAACAGCTATTACTTTATCTTTTTCTAGTAGATTCCCATACTCCTTAATACTTAATGCTTGTCCCTTAATGCTTTCTCCTGCAACATTAGGATGCAGTCCGACCGATGCCCAAACTCCTTCGTATTTTTGTGCCAACTCAATAGCCTGCCTAGATGTCTCTAAATCCATCCCGACGCAAATCATAGAAACATCCACATCCAAAGCACGATGAATCATTTCGTCACGGTCATTATCGTATTGAGCCATCTGAGGATGACAGTGTGAGTCAAAGATTGTTGACATAATAGGTATTTGATATTAAGATTTTAGCAGTCCGTTTACAGAAAGGTGCGACATGACAACATTATACATTTTGGTGATTTTCTATGTTTTGTATTTAGTAGTAAATCTTGGAAACCTAGCAAACCGAGTAAGAATTCAATTTGAAAATGCTGAGCTAAACTGGAGTTTTTCCCATGAATGGATCTGTGCCGGCTTAGCTCATGCTGTTGCCGAAATTATAGTATTCTTAATTCTTGCTGTACCTGCCACGATACATTGTATAATCAACCTGCCGTCAGTTTTTCAAGAAGTTTACAATAAACATAAGCTACAGTCGCGGGAATAAACCCCCGCCTGTGCCCTCCGAAGCTTCATGCAAAGGAGGGGTTTTTATTTTAATCTGGGGAACATTGGTTCTCCTTTTCTAATCAAAAATTTATAATTCTCCAGGGTTTCTGCATCTCTATCCGCTCCCAAAGTTTTGAAAATCTTATCGGATGTTTCTGGTAAAAACGACGCCAGCATCCAAGCAACATTATATATTATGAAAACAACATTATTCATCGTTGCCAAAAATTTTTCCGGATTTTCTTTTACTGAAACCCAGGGTTTGTGATCATCCAGGTATTTATTAGCTACACCGATTAAATCCCAAGTCCTGCCTAGCGCCTCATGTAGCAGAAAATTATCTAAATTTTTAGCATATTCCTTGAATAGTTGATCAGTTTTTTCTTTAACTTCTTTCTCTAGTACAGTCGGCTTATATATTAATTCTCCGGTCAGATTATTATCTATCAATGTTACTGTTCTCTGAACAAGATTGCCTAGTCCATTAGCCAGATCGCCATTGTATCTGTCCTCTAATTTTTTATATGAAAAATCACCATCTTCTCCTGAAGGAATTTCGCGTAACAGAAAATACCGTACTACATCAACGCCATATTTTTCAACCAGCTCAAATGGATCAATTACATTCCCTATGGTTTTAGACATCTTTTGATCATCAACGGTTATAAAGCCATGTACATAAATTGATTTTGGTAATTCCAAACCAGCAGATAAAAGAATTGCCGGCCAAATTAGGGCGTGAAAGCGAAGGATATCTTTTCCGATCAAATGGACATCAGCCGGCCAAAATTTATTGAATCTGGCATCTCCTTGAGCATAACCCAAAGCAGAAAGATAATTCGGCAAAGCATCTAACCAAACCCAAATTCGCTGTTCTGAATCATTCGGAACAGGTATCCCCCAAGTTAAAGTAGAGATCGGCCTTGAAACACTTATGTCTTCAGCATCTTCAACGACATTTAAGATTTCTGTTTTTCTTGATGTTGGCACTATTTTTATTTCATCGTTCTCAATTTTTTTCTTTATTTCTTTTTTATATTGAGAAAGCTTAAAAAACCAGTTCTCCTCTTCAATTTTTTCCGGCTCTGTTTTGTGTAACGGGCATAAGCCATCAATCAAATCACCCTTTTTAATAAACGACTCATGGCCCACACAGTATAGGCCCTTATATTGTTTCTTATATAAATCGTGTTTATCGGCAAGTAGTTGCCAAAGTTTTATCGCCGACGGCCAATGACGCTTTTGATCGGAGGTACGTATAAAATCGTCATTTGATATATTTAATAACTTTGTGAGATCCTGTGCCTGTCTAGCCAAATCATCAACAAATTTTTGAGGTTCAATGTGATTTTTTGACGCAGCCTTAGCAACGGTTGAACCATGTTCATCGGTTCCCGTCAAAAAGAACGTATCCTCGCCAAGTAATCGATGATAACGGGCAACAACATCGGCCTGAATTAATTCCATAGCAAAACCGATGTGGGCTGGGCCATTAGTATATAAAATTGCAGTTGTAATATAGAACTTAGACATATTAATAAGTCGTAGTTGTTCTTCTCTTGATACTATAAATAAAAATAGCTTTTTCTTTCTGAAAAAGCTCAAAAACTACACGATAACCACCGACTCGCAAACGCCAATTATGCTTCTTGCCCTTTAATTTTGTGATATCTGAGATAAAAGGATTTCCGCTCAAAGTATCTAAGGCATCAAGAATCCTTCCTTGGTCAGATTTGGGGAACCTTTTTATATTCTTTCTAGCGCTATCTGAAATACGAATTAACCACATCATATTTAAAAGCCGAGTTCTTTTTTAAATTGACTCAATGTGACAAAATTGCCTTTTGAGATTTCCTTTCTACCTCTTTCGATGGCCTTAAGCTCATCCTTGGTTGGCTTAACTTCTTTGAACATTCTGTTCTTCCAAATCAAAAGCTCCCTATATTCTCTTTTAGGGATTACGACCAATTCATCTTTACCGGTTAATTGTTTTGGAATAGTGACGACTGACATACTAAAAATATACCACAAAACTGGAAAATAACCAAATTTTATCCTTTTTCTTGTTTTCGAGATTCATCCCGTACGAAGTCCGACTTGCCTTAATGGCATGTCGGCAGACGCCTATGGCGTCTTACTTCGTACGGGATTCATACCAATCAATTAAATTATCGGAAATAATTGATACGCCCCCTCTAGCTTTGTTTGTTTTATCTTGTATTTCGTTTCCATATTCTTCTCCGATCCCGTCATAATCTTTATATCGAGTTGAAAATAAATCTTTTTCATTTTTATAAACTCCTGAAGTTTCGTGATCCCCCAAAACCTTAGGAAACCTATCCATGCCAACTGAGTATTTTCTAATACTTGGGTCATTTATAACCCCTATCCTTCTATTACGATCTTGGGCATCAATGTAGTTACCTCTTTCAGGGGGCTGGACACCAATAACAACTAGGTCCGGGGTAATATCTGATGCCTTTAATGCTTCTATAATTGGCGAGATAGAACTACCGGAAATTATTGAATCAGTCACAATTAAAGCATTCTTTATTCTTTGACCACTCTCCCTATTTATAGTTTCTACATATTTCTGCATGTCATCTATCTTCTTCTCCATCGGTTCGCCTCCTCGACTCCACAAGAATCTCGACCCAGCAAAAAAAATTGTCTGCGAAGCATTAAATCCCTTTTCTTTATATACTGCCTTGATAAATTTATCGAAAATAAGAGTCGGTATACGACCTGATGCATCGTCACCTATTATAAGTTGATAATCTCCCTTCTCTATATTGGGTAGAATATCCTTTAATATTTTTCTGATTGGTTCTTCTAAATCTAAAAGCTTTCGAGGAATTTCCTTTATCTCTTCCTGGCTATAGATTGACTGATCAGATATTTTTTCAGACATACTTATTTACTCATCTTCATCCTCAATTTTTATTTCTTTTTCTCTTGGGCCTATCGCCACAACAAACTCGCCCAAGAGATTATCTTTGTGGCTATTTAATTTTAACATTAACTCATTAACTGTTCCGCGATATATAGTTTCAAATTGCTTAGTCAATTCACGGGCCACCATCATCTGCCGTTCGCCCAATACTGAATATTCCTTAAGCTCTCCCATGGCTTTCAATATTCTATGCTTTGATTCATAAAAAACAATAGTATCCTCGATCAAGTTAATTCGCTGAAAAAATGTCCTCCTTCCTTTCTTGTGCGGCGGGAAACCCAGAAATATAAATTTATCTGCCGGAAATCCGCTCATGCTCAAAGCAGATATGGCCGCATTCGGTCCCGGAATAGGAACAATTTTTAGGTTCGGCAATGACTCAAGACACTTCATTATAAGATAGTTGCCGGGATCATTTATTCCAGGCGTTCCGGCATCGGTAACAAGAGCTAATTTTTTTCCTTCTTTTAATAAATCGATTACATAATCAATCTTCTGAAGTTTACTATGCTGATGGTAGCTGATAACCTTAACCGGAATGTTATATTTATCTAAAAGTATTCTCGTCACCCTCGTATCTTCGGCCAAAATAAAATCAGCGGACCGCAGTACGCTGATGGCCCGCAAAGTTATATCATCAAGATTACCAATTGGAGTTGCCACTACATACAGCATGATTAAATAATTGAAGACGCAGGCGGCGGCTCCGAAGCAGATACTGAAACACCGTTATGTTTTATTTCTTCTTTCTGTTTCGCTAAATCTTCCAGCACTTCAACTATAATCGTTGCCACAGGAACTGATAAAATCATGCCCGATATTCCAGCCAGCTGATTACCTACGAGTAAAGCAATAATTACTACTACTGGGTTAAGGCCGGTTGTTTTACCAAGAACCACCGGAACAAGGAGATTATTTTCAAGCTGCTGAACAGCGACATAAAATAGAACCACCCATAAACCCATTCCGGGATCTTGCAAGAATGCCAAGGCTATGGCCGGAATAGCTGCAAGAACAGGACCCACAATAGGAACAATCTCAAAAGCCATGGCAAGTATACCCATAATAAGTGCGAATTTTATTCCCATCAGAGAAAGACCTATGTAAACCGTTAGTCCGACTATCAAAGCAAGCAAGAACTGACCTTGTAGCCAACGACCAACCTTCATTTCGGACCGCCTCCATAGATCCATCACGTAAGCCTCTTGTTTAGCCGGAACAATTGATTCAATAAAGCTCTCAATTCCCCGCTTCATAACCGATAGATAGAAAGATATGACTATAATGGCAACAAAAGACATCACACCACCAAAAATGCTAATTATAATACTAAGCACCGACTGCGATGATTGCTGAAGATATATAGAGAAAGTATCTAAAATATTTTGGACTTCACTTATAAAATCAAAATACTGGGGAGAACCTTGCTGAACTTGATTAAGCGAAGTTGAGAACCGTTCAATGATTTTAGGCAAAGTAGTTGACAACTGGGATGTCTCATCGGCGATATATGGCATGACTAGAGATAAAACAAATATAACCAGCCCAAAAATTACCAGATAAAGAGTTAATACTCCAAAAATCATTGGCAGGCCCTTGGAATCAAGCCAGTTGGCGAAAGGTGTAACTGCCGAAGCTATGACAATCGCAAACATAAAAATAATAAGAACATCTTTCAGGATATAGAGGAATACGAAAAATAATATAAGTAAAACAGCCCTCAAAAGGGTGGCGGTTGTAAGTTGAACATGTATGTGTTCGTTAGGCATGCAATAACTGTTCTCGAATTAAATTATAATTTCAAAATTTTATTAAACTTATCTTCCTTCTCAAATGGTCCGATAACTGCAAGGTTCAGTTTGTTTTCATTAAAAATATCTTTAGCTACGCTATGAACCTCTTCAAGGGTTACCTTCTTTATTTTATCGAGTTCTTCTTCGGGCGTCAAAACCTTATTTTTGAATAGAATGGGTTCAGCATAAGCTTCGGCCACGGCATCAGAATGTTCCAGGCCTAAAGCAAGACTTCCCTCCATACTGTCTTTTGCCCGCTGAAGTTCTTCGGCGGTAATACCGTGTTCTTTTATCTTGGATACCTCCTGAAGAGAAACTTTAATGGCCTCTTCCGCCTTTTCATTGTTCACTCCGGCCCGGATAAGAAAATAACCGCTATCAGTATATGACTGGTTTCCGGCACCAACATAGTAAGCCAGTCCTCTTTTTTCACGTATTTCATCAAATAATCTGGAACTCATACCGCCGCCTAAAACATGACCAAGCAAACTTACCGCATACCGCCCTTCATTGAACATATCAATCGAACGAAAGCCCAAGTGAAAATGAGTCTGATCGGTCTTTTTATAATGGACTAGCGTCTGGGGAGAAGCTTGACTCTCTACGACCTTGAGCTTATTGAACGGATTGCTGTGTCTAATATTTTTGAATAATTCTTCCGTTCTGTTTTTAATATAGGCCGGGTCAACATTACCGGCAACAGCCACAATTGTATTACCGGCAACATAATGAGAATGGAAATAATTTACAAAATCATCCCGCTTGAGAGCGGTGACAATCTCCTTCTCCCCTGCCGTATCCCAACCGGCAGGTTGATCACCATAAAGAAGTTTTTCGAATAATTCCCCGACATAGCGCTGGGGCAAATCACGATACATATTGATCTCTTCAACTATGACCCCTTTCTCTACCGCAATATCTTCTTCCTGTAGTTTGGAGTTGAGAAAAATATCAAAAACAACATCGGTAGTCGTATCTATCTTTTGAGCACTGGCCTTTGCATAATAACCGGTATATTCCTTAGAAGTAAAAGCGTTATACTCGGCACCAATACTATCCAACTCTTTAGCAATATCCATCTTATTCGGCCGTTTCGTTGTTCCCTTGAACATCATGTGCTCAAGAAAATGTGATATGCCGTTTATCTGTTTCGTCTCATACTTTGAGCCGGTTCCAACTAAAACCAAAACAGTTGCCGTTCTGGTTGCCGGCATAGGTATCGTCACCAGTCTAAGCCCCGAATCAAAGACATTAAAATTATGCTGGAATGCATCTCTCATTATTTGTGATTATATAGGAATTTTAGACTTTATACAACCTGCTTTTTATTTTAAATTGTTCGTGCTAGGATATGTCCAGTTAATTTAAAAACGAGACAAAACATGGCCTCTTATCTGATCTTGGGACGGGGGATTCTCAAAGCCGGCGTTCCTTATCTTCTCCAACAGGCTGATACTGAAGAAATAGCTATTATTGATAAAGACAGATCAGTTCTGAAACTG
>Ga0209542_10013481_pt1 | contig 14081 bp, 21 predicted proteins | sample RifCSPhighO2_01_FD_184028 | JGI IMG/M metagenome (GOLD analysis project Ga0209542, IMG submission 184028) | Soil microbial communities from Rifle, Colorado - Rifle CSP2_plank highO2_0.1 (SPAdes) (version 2) | ecosystem: Environmental > Terrestrial > Deep subsurface > Rock core/Sediment ...
AGTCCGAACCGCTTTCGCCGCCTGCGGCGGCGAGGAAGTCCCCCCGCGAAAATCCGGAAAGGCGGCGGAGCCGCACGAATCAAAACCGCAAAAGAACCCCTTAAAAACATCGGCTCGAACCATATTTTGTAGAAGCAGAAAAGAAAAATTTTAATCCTTGGATTTAAGAGTGAAAAATGGCCTGAAACAAGGGCTGTTTTTGTTATCTTTACACGAACCTTGACAAACTGACGCATATTTGCTATACTAATGGTGTAAAAATTGAGTTAGATTTAGATCAATTTTTACTCTAGTTCTTTGCAAATTTGCGAGCGAATCTCCTTGAGATTTTGAAATGAGCAGCGCATTGGGTGGCTGAAATACCACTTGTTGCGCTAACAGATATTCAATGCGCTGCTCATAACGAGTTAGACCTCGTCGCGTAGGACACGCGATTCAAAATCTCAAACCAAAAGGAAGGAGGTGGCTCTTGGAAATCGCATTGATTTTGACGCTGGTCACGAGCTCGGTGCAAATCATCGGATTCGTGATCTACGACGTGCAGGCGTTCCGGAAAATGCTGAATCCGAACGTGGCTTCATGGGCGATCTGGGCGGGAATCACCGTCCTCAACTTCACGAGCTACAGCTCGATGAGTGGGGACTGGATGAAGTCTCTCCTTCCGACCGTAAGCTCCGCGTTCTGTATTCTGACGTTCGTGGTTGCTATCGCGAAAGGTGGCAAGTTTTCGAAGCTCGACCAGTTCGACAAATCCGCCCTCGCGCTCGGTGCAATCGCGGCGCTCACGTGGTTCTTCCTGAAGTCCGCAACGTATGCGAATCTAATTGTTCAAGCGGCCGTGCTCATCGGGTTCGTTCCAACGTGGCGGGCCGCGGAAAAAGAACGGGCGCTACCGTGGTTCATCTGGACGAGCGCTTATGTCCTTGGGACGATCTTGGTCGTGTTGCGTTGGACGGGGCAGTGGCAGGATCTCGTGTATCCCGTCGGCCTGTTCTTCGCACATCTCGCGGTCGCGCTCATGGCACAAGCAAAAACGCCAAAATGAACGGTTCGCTCTCAACTCAAGGCCCCCGTGGTAGCAACATCACCACGTGGGGCCTTTTTCATTTTTACAAAGAACAAAGAATTTGCCGCCAAGACTGAAATTCGTTAGAATTTCAGTAATCCGAATGCCGCCAAAGAAAAACTCGAAATTGTCATTCGTGCGGCTCCGCCGCCTTTCCGGATTTTCGCGGGGGGACTTCCTCGCCGCCGCAGGCGGCGAAAGCGGTTCGGACTAATTCAAGTATTCTGCACTTTACTTTTATATAGAAAAGTCTAGTATTCTATGAAGATTGGAGGAGTGCCCATGCCCGACACAGAAGACATGACCGAAACACAACTTTGGGACGGATCCGGCGGAACTGCACTTGTGAAGGTTGGAGAGCTTGTCGAGCTTCTGCCGACAAGCCCAGACAAGCCTGATGGCGAGAGGGGGAGGTATCTATCTCACCGACACGCTGAATTCATGCTCGAGTTCCTCGAAGCTCCCGGACCATATGCGGTGACATCGATTTACCGTTGGCCGTGTGGGCGGGTGGAGATCGGGCTCAAGATCCCGGGACGAGGACCCTCGGCAAAAGCCCACGATTTCATGCCAGCAAGACAGGAGGGGTCAAAGTGACCCCTTTTTCGTTTTATAAAATTTACAGAGGCAAATCAAAAGCTAAAAATCCGGGACCAGTGAAGAGGAGAGATAGAAGGATTATTTTTATGACGATATAGAGAACCTTCTTTTCTTTTGGAAAAGTGGTCTGACCTTTTTCTAGAAAATAATTTGCGCTTATGGCGACTATTGAAAGTATAGAAACGACTTGGGTGTAAAGTCCGAGAACTAAAAGAGTGCCCAGAGCTAGATAAATAATAGACGCCCAACTAAGGTGTTTATTGTGTCCTTCTTTACCAATCTCTGCGACAAATAATCCTGAAACGACACGCAAGACAAATGGTGCAATAAGGCCATACGTTAAAAGTTGTGGAAATACAGCGAGTGGATGCATCCCTACATTGTAATACAATGTAGGGGAATTTTCAATTTCTAATTTTCAATTTTCAAACGAAATGTTATAGTTCCGAAATGCAAAAGACAGAAATAGCTGTTTTGTTACACAATATCAGGAGTACTCATAATGTCGGCTCTATTTTTCGAACAGCAGACGCGCTGGGTGTTTCTAAAATATATCTGTCGGGATACACCCCAACTCCGCTGGATAGGTTTGGAAAACCAAGAAAAGATGTTGCTAAGGTGGCTTTGGGGGCAGAGAAGAGTATTGAGTGGAAATATGTTGAAAGTCCGGAGAAGTTAATAAAAAAATTGAAAAACCCTGCTTCGCGTAAAGCTACGCAGGGCAGGTATCAAATCATTGGCCTAGAACAATCAAAAAACTCTGTTGATTATAAAAAGATAAAAGTAAAATATCCAGTTTTGTTTCTCGTCGGTAACGAAGTGGAGGGGATTGATCCAAAAATACTTTCTCTTTGTGATGTTGTTGCCGAGATACCGATGAAAGGAGAAAAGGAATCTCTTAATGTTAGTGTTGCCTTTGGTGTGGCCTTATTTCGTATATTGGATATTTGATAGTATACACTTAAGTTACGCGACCGCTAAACTTAAGTGTATTTGATTTTCTTAATATTTTGTTAATACGATAGACTATCCACCATCTTGCCTTCATTGTCGTATAAAACTATCGTTTCTTTTCTATCCTTCCATATGCTCTGACCGCGTTTCAAATAAATGCGCCACTCGTTTCCATAAAAATTGCTGTCGTTTCTGTGTGTGTTAACACATGCACTGTAGTTTATTTTTTGGGATATAAAGTTGTTGCATTCGGCGCCCAGATATTTTGTCGGTGTTTCGGTCTGTATTCTGCAGGAGGGCATTGAGTCAATGTAGTCGAAACATCCGTCGTTTGAGTTTGTTTTTGGTATGCTGGATAAATCCTCATCTCTCGGTAAGGGGCAGTTGCTAGAAAGATATGGAACAAATGTTTGAAACTGGCCCAAATATCCAGAGCATTTATTTGTCTTGAAACTCGCGCCGTTGGGTGAAATACCCGTCACTAGGTATAAAGTCTCGCCGGGTGAAAGATAAATATTATCTTCAGCATTTGGAACTCCTGCAAAGAAAAGTATTGTAGCTTTTGGTATGTTTGTGTTTGTCCCGCCGTTTAAGCCTCGAAGTGCCCAGCCACTAACGGATATTGCTTCTTTTCCAGCGCCACTTCCGTATATCGCTACGTATTCTTGAGATGAGTTATTTGATCTGTTGACATAGCTAATCCGAACTTGGCCTTTGTATTTGCTTTGTGTCTTGGCGTCCTCTGCGGTTTGAAGTTGGATTTTTAGATTATCAATTTGTGTCTTGGCGTTCTGGATTTGTTGGGATATGTCGATTGTCTGGTTATTTGTTTGGTATTGTTGTTTTTGCTCGGGAGTTGAAATGCCCATAGAAATAAGTCCGTTGTTACCAGCTCCTTTGACACCACCAAACAGTGCGATGGCTATGATGCCGAGGATGATAAGAATGCCCGAGGGATTTTCACTCATGTTTATATATTACTACAAAAAAAGATTTAGTAAAAAGAACAAAATTTTACCTTAACGAGATTTGTTCTTTTATATTTGATGTTTATTGCAGAAATGACTACTTCTTCCACCTATGATTTTCCTCTGGATTCTTCCACCACAACCTTTTTTCAGGCATTTTTCTTTTGTCCGCCTGTAAACTTTGTGAGTATTTTGAAATCCTCCTTTTTGTCCATAGATATTTCGATAGTCAGACATTGAGTCACCTCCCATTTTTATAGATGCTAGTAATATGACCTTGATTGCTTTCCACATATCTCTCAGTTCTTTTTCTGAAAGAGAAACAGCGGTGCGTTCTGGGTGGAGATCTGATCTCCACAGAATTTCGTCAGAGTAAATATTGCCGATGCCAGCCAAAACAGACTGGTCCATTAAAACCGTTTTGATTTTGCCATTTGGTTTTGAGAGAAGTTGTCTTTTCAGAGTTTGTAAAGATAAGTTATCAAGAGGCTCTGGCCCTAAGCCCGCCAAGTCAATTAGAGCATCTCTTTTGTGTGTCTCAAAAAGTATGACTTTGGCAAATTTGCGCATGTCGGAAAAGGCTAAATGCTTACCATTGGATAATGTAAATATTAAGTGAATAAATTTATTAAACGAATCCTGTAATAAACCCTTTTCAGCGGGTAGCCAAGTCTCCAGTTTCCTTTTTGACATTGGAAATTGGGATTTTGATATTCTTTTATACGTGCCGTATAAAAGATGCCCTGTCATTTTCATATGTATCAAAATAGTTCTACTACTAGATAAATGAATCAAAATATTTTTTCCTCGCCTTTCAGCGTTCAGGAACCTCTCGCCAATCACTTCCTTTTTGAAATGCTCAAAGTATTTTTTGTTTTTAATCGTGTCCGTCCTTTTGTTTTTTGTACGCAAAAAGTAATCCGACCAAACGTCTTTAATAACTAGCTTTGGCAAGACCTCGTTCAGTCCTCTTACCGTAGTTGTGACCTCGGGCAATTCAGGCATGATAAATTGTTATGACAGTAGTTTCAAGGCTTTTTTTATCTTCTCTCCTGTGTCAGAAATATCACTAACTTTTTTAAGAACATCTCTTGCTTCGCGCTCTCCGTAACCAAGAGATTTCAAAGCTTCCAGCGCATCCACATCTCCCGACGAAGACTGACCCAAATCCCCACCGAGTATTTCTAATTTATCTTTCAGTTCCAAAACTATTTTTTCAGCATTCTTTTTTCCAACGCCTGAAACTTTCACGAGGTGGCTTGTGTCTCCGGTTGATATGGCGTGACGAAGGTTCTGCAGGGTAGCCACGCTCAAAATATTCATGGCGGACTTTGGTCCTATGCCAGAGACCGTGAGCAAAAGCTCAAAGAAATCCAACTCCTCCTTTTTTTGAAATCCATACAAATCTAAAGCATTTTCTCGTACAGCCATGTATGTCCAGAATTCCGTTTCACTTTTGCCTTTTGCCTTTTGCTTTTCGACTTCACCAGTATTCGTATGTATTTTATAGCCAACTCCCGCCACATCAAGAACCACAGACTTGAGGTCCTGATGTATGAGAATTCCCTTAAGATGTCCAATCATAGTGGCATTATAATCTATTTACATTTTTTGTCCTATGGTATAGTATCTCTCTATGCCAATAACAACTTCAGCTAAAAAGGCCCTTCGAGGCTCAGGAAAAAAGAGGGGATTTAATATAAGGAAGAAAGATCTTTTGGGTAAAGCCGTAAAACAAATCAAAAAACTTGTCTCAGAAAAGAAGGTGAAAGAGGCCATGGCTTTTATGCCTCAGGTTCAGAAGATAATAGATAAGTCTGTAAAAACCGGGCTCCTAAAGAAAAACACGGGTGCGCGAAAGAAATCTAGGATTAGTGCGATGATAAAGAAGGCAAAATAAAAATCCTCTTTTCTTCCCAAAATCTTTTTAGAGAGCGCATAAATTGCTGGTGCAATTTTGCTTGTCTCGTCGTTCAAGAAAATAATAGTCAGAGTACTTTCTTTATTTTCTAAACTCCTGTGAACTCTCCAAAAAGATTTTGTGTCGACGAGGTTTTTATTTTGCTATACTTAAGTATGCCAAGAAAAACAAAAGACAGAGCTTTGTTTTACCCAATGATTTGGAGAAATCTTGTAAATTTTTGGACGCTTGTTCTCTACGTTGTCACCATCGCCGACTTTTTTATGAAAAATGCTTTGGTGGAACTTTTGGGGCCGATTTGCGCCATATACATTGCTCTTTTGGCAATTTATACCGCCGAAAAAGAATTTGAACGTTGGAACGATTACAATATAGGCAGACATCCGGGAGAGTATTACGTTTTTGCTTGGACGGGACTGATTTTAATACTTCTCGCGCTTGAACTCGTTTATCATGAAAGTTATAGATTGCCGAGCGAAGTTTTCTCAACCTACATCGTGGTTCTGGGTATTCTTGCAATCACCAGGAAATCAAAGTCGGATTATTATAGTACTAAAAAAGGGAAATAGATTTTGGTTTAATTTTGTGATAGTTTTGTTTGATTGCTCTCGTCGTTCAACGGATAAGACATTCCCCTGCGAAGGGAAAAATGCAAGTTCGATTCTTGCCGAGAGCACAAATATTTCCACACTTAGTGTGGAAAAGTTCGGGTTAAAATCCAAAATATAAAAGTAGTTTTTCTAAAAACGGCTCAGTGTGTTCTTCTTCAGGCAGGTGCTGGGATAAGACTTCGTGGATTTCATCTGGCCCGATGTCTTCTATAAAAATGACGATAAAAGGCATGAAGGTTTTTTTTGACTTCAATAATACTTTTGGGATGTGTTCGCGGGTTTCAATCCAGAAAGACTCAAGGTCGGCGTATTTATAGTGATTTTTGCCTATGGTAACTCCTTTGTCATCTATGTCTATTTGAATGATTTCGGGTCGTCTTGATGCAAAAAGCGAGAGGGTGAAAGAAGCGACCAGTATTAGAATAGCGAAAATGAGGTTGTTTAGTATTACCGAAACCAATGCGATCGAAACTGTCACAATGCCAACTATCCAGTACCAATCGCTGGTTTTTTCTTGATGCAAGTATTCGATTGTTTTCCAAGAAATCATATGTTTGGATTAGATTACAAACCCCTCTCATCAAAACCTTTTTGGAAACAGAATAAATTTCTGCTGAAATTTTTCTTCGCGCTCGAAGCTCAAGTAAATTATCAATTGATTACAATTGTAATTTCCTAAGATCCAGCGCGATGTTCCAAAAAAGTTTTGCTTCGACAGGGTTTGGAATTCAGCTTACTCATTATATTATAACACCACTTTGGATTTTTTGTGGTAGGGAACTCCACACGGTAAGGGCACAGGCCACAAGGGCGATATTTTTAATAATATACTGTCCCTCAAGCGTCGGTACGAAAAGATGAGACCAGACTTCTAGCATGATGAAAAGTGGGATGATGGTTGTGACCATATGAACAGCAAATAAAATCAGAGCCAATTTTTCTAGGGAGGGTATTATAAAAAGTATGCCAACGAGCATTTCAAACAGGCCAAATAAAATAATGAACACTCCAAAAGAGAGAAAGGGAATATGACTCATGGTCATATCAAACATCTTGTGAACCATTTCACTTGCAGGACTCTGACCGATAACTTTGAGCAAACCAAACCAAAAATAAATAACAAAGAGGGCGATTCGCGATAAAAGAATTGAAGCCTGCTTTATACTCATTTTGTATAGTTTTAAGGAGCGAGTGGATATCGAACAATAACGATACCAGAGCCACCAGCACCACTTGTGCCACCATTATTGTTGCCTCCACCTCCACCCCCAGTATTAGCCGTGCCCGCTGTTGGACCAACTGTGTAGTCACCTCCTGCTCCACCGCCGCCATTACCACCTGCACCACGAGTGCCACAGTTGCAGTCGCCCTTTACACCTCCACCACCACCACCGCCATAATAAGTAGCACTTCCACTAATACTATATAATAAACCAGTTCCACCCACACCAGCAGTGCCACTACCAGTCCCATTAGTGCCGACAGCTCCTGCGCCTCCACCACCTCCACCAGGATAACCACAACAATTATTACTTCCCGTTCCTCCGGCATTTCCCTGACCAGATGTGCCTCCACCAGCACCACTTCCTACACTACCGCCAGTTGCTGTAATTGTTCCAAAGACTGAATTTGACCCTGCACTATTAGTTGTCCCTCCACCCCCAACAATAACCGTGATTGATTGAGATGGGGTAACAGAATAAGAAGCATTATTAATTACTTTACCCCCACCACCACCCCCACCTGGGAGGCCATTTGTACCCCCACCTCCGCCAGCCACAACAAGAACTTCAATAGTACTGACACCAGAAGTAGGAGCCACGAACGTTCCACTTCCCGTGAATGTGTGCACTTGATAAGTTGTTCCACCGATTACAACAGCGGAAACATTACCCCCAGTACCAGAACCACCACTAGACCAACATTGACCCGCAACAGCAGCACCATCTTTTGCCCATCCAGAATTGTCCACACACCAAGTTCCACCACCCTTTAGTGCTGATTCGCTTAGTGCCCACTTGTCTCCTGTTGAACTTGAGTTACAAACAGGAGCAGTACCTGTCTGTAATTTAATTTGAGCGATTGCATTTTTAATATTGCTGTCATTGAACACTCCGGTAAATGTACCTCCATCAGGACAAGTAGCCGATGCTCCATACGAGTTAGGCTTTTGACTATCATAATACAGCTCCGCCTGTGGTCGGAGATTTGCCATGTCAGCTTTGACCGAAGTGTCAGAAGCTTTGTTTCGTGCCGAGTTGAGCGAGGCCAACACGACAGAAGAGAGAATTCCAATGATTGCAATGACCACCAAGAGCTCGATTAAGGTGAAGCCTTTTTTGAAGTTAAATTTGTTCATAGAAATTAATTATAACATAAATATTTCCAGCGAGAACCTCCTTTTATTTATGTTTTGACATCTCAGCGGAAGCGGTGAGATTCGAACTCACGGTCCCTTGCGAGACTCTTGTTTTCAAGACAAGTACGATAGACCACTCTGCCACGCTTCCGCTCAAATGTCAAGGATAACTATTTCTCTACTGTTTCTACTGTATATTTTTCTGCAATAAAACGTATATAGATTATGTCTAGAATTCCAAGAGTGTTTACGAGAAAAAGGACTATAAACCACTTTTTTTGCGAAAGTCGCGCAGTTTTCCACAAAGCTATACCCTTCCAAACCAATGACCATAAAGTCACTATGATTATCAACCACAAAGGAATTCCATTTAATGCTTCGTTTATTATTGATGTGTCCATGACACCTATAATATCAAAAATTTATTAAAAATCAATCTACCTAGATACTAAATACTAACTACTATATACTATTCCAATGCGTTATTTGGGCATTGATTACGGAACCAAAAAAGTAGGAGTGGCTCTCTCCGATGATAGAGGTGATTTCGCTTATCCTCTAACTGTTTTAGAAAACTCAAAAAACTTAATATATGATATATTGCACATTAGTAAAGAAAATAATGTGGGTCAAATCGTGGTTGGCGAGTCAAAAGATTTTTCACAAAATGAAAATGATATTATGCTAGAGGTAAAGCCTTTTGTAAAAAATCTAGAAGAGGTTACTGGTTTAGTAATTCACATGTATCCAGAGTTTATGACATCACAGGAAGCCGAAAGACTCCAAGGCAAGAATGATATGCATGATGCCTCTGCTGCCGCTTTAATACTGAAGCACTTTTTGGAAACCAGAAAGTAATTTTATAATTTAAAATTTAAACTTTAAAAATTAATTCTAAATTCTAAAGTTTAAAGTAAAAATTTTATGACAATATCCATTGATGATTTTAAAAAGCTAGAAATAAAAATTGGGCAAATTTTGAGTGTGGAGAAAGTTCCCGACACGGATAAATTGCTCAAGCTTTCAGTTGATATGGGCCCCTCCTTCGCTAAAGCTACGGAGGGCAAGGAGGAGAGAGATATCAGGCAGATTATTTCTGGCATATCAGCTTTTTTCCCTGACCCACAGATTCTTGTTGGTAAAAAATGCGCTTTTGCGGCAAATCTCGAGTCGAGAGTTATAAGAGGCTTTCAAAGTCAGGGTATGATATTGGCTGTAAATGGCGATGGGCTTTTTTCTCTTTTGGAAACCAATGCTGACATTGCAGCAGGAAGTGTAGTCAAATAAATCCGCACACCAACTTTGGCATTGTCTCCCTGTTGCTACACAAACAATTATATAAAATACCAAGTTACACTCAGACATAGATGTGCATCTAAACTCTGAGACTATGCAACGATGCCGAAGTTGGTGTGCGGATAAATTGTGATATAATTTAAGAATGAAATTTGAAAAACTTTTCAAGCATTTTCCTCCACCAAAATTTCTCGATATTTCGTTTGCTGGGGTGGCTATTTCTGACAGCTCTGTTCACTGTGTTCAGTTCGGCAAAAAAAACGGTGCCTTGTTTATAGAAAAATATGCCGAAAAAAATATTCCTACAGGAACTATTACTTCTGGACAGATAAATAACAAAGAGATCATAGTCGCAGCTCTATCTGATTTGAAAAAAGATCTGAGTCTAAACTATGTCAAAGCTTCTTTGCCCGAGGAAAAGGCCTATCTTTTCACCGCTAGGATTCCTATAGTAAAAAACGAGGAAGTCATTAGCGCTATTGAATCAAAAATGGAGGAAAACGTGCCTGTCTCGGGAGGTGAGCTAACTTTTGATTATAAATTAATCGATCACAATACTTTTGGACATCTTGATGTTATAGTTTCTGCTATTCCAATCACTGTTGTCGATTCATATGTGGAAATATTCAGTTTGGCCGGATTATCTCTCCTATCCCTAGAAATAGAATCTCAAGCCGTAACTAGAGCGTTGCTTCCGGAAAAAAGTCTGGGCACGACTCTAGTGGTTAACTTTGGATTGGGTAAGGTCGGTTTGTATGTTGCCACCGACAGGATAGTTCGTTTTACATCTACCGTGGGTATTTCTAGTGGAGATTCAAAAGATCCAAATTTTCTTTTGCACGAAATCAAAAAACTTTATATCTACTGGCATACACTAAAGGAAAATGTCGATAGGCCAGAAAGAAAAATAACCCAGATAGTTCTTTGTGGTGAAAATTCAAAGGATATGGTCACTCCCTATTTATCCGAAAGCAACCAAACCCCCGTCATTTTTGGCTCAGTCTGGTGTAACGCTTTTGATATAAATACCAGTATTCCAGAGATTTCATTTTCTGATTCCTTGAAATATGCTGTGGCTGTTGGGCTAGCCTTGCCCTCTGCGATTTTAATGCAGAATTTATCTAAAAAATAATGTTTGTAACAACAACATGTTTAATTTATTACCAGACAACATAAAACAAAAAATAAAATCTGAGTACAGACTCCGTCTCCTATCTGTAGTTCTGGTTTCTGTACTGTTTTTACAGGTCGTATCCTTGTTTCTTCTTCTGCCCTCATGGGTTCTGTCTTTATACAAAGAAAAAGAAGCTGTGGCACAAAAGAATTTTCTGGATAAGTCACTTTTAACACTGGATACTAAATCTACATCGTCGGTTATAACGGATTTAAACACCAAGCTAAACGCTCTAAGTTCTTCACTTTCATATCCAAAGATTTTGCCACTGGTAAACAGTATTATCGCAAATAAGTCAGGAGAGATTCGTATAAAGGAGCTAAGTTTTGACTATACTAGTGAGAATACTGCCAACGTGGTGGTTAAAGGAGTATCTTCAAATCGGGATTCTCTGGTTGCTTTTGTCAAAAAAATTCAGGATTCAAATATTTTTAAAAATGTTAATTTGCCTATATCTAACCTTGCCAAAGATAAAAATATTGATTTTTCTATAAACATGACGGTCTCGCCTTAAATACAAAAACATGCAAGATAATAAATTATTAAAAACAATATTAGTAATCGCCGCTCTCTCGGTTATTGTACTGTTTATCATATTATATTTCGTTTATGCCGATATTAAATCCAAAAACGAACATGCATCTGTTTTATCTAATGAATTTTCTTCCCAAGACACAAAAAGAAATTATCTGGCTTCAACCCAAAAAACTATAAAAAATATCGGCGCTGACATAGATCGTATAAATAACTCTATACTTGCCAAAGACGGTGATGTAAAGTTTATTGGAAACTTGGAGTCAATGGCTCGTCAAAATGGCCTATCCATGGCCATTGACTCCCTCGTTCTTCTGGATAAATCCGACACTACTTCTAATACCATAACCAGTTTAAAAATTAGCGCCAAGACGATAGGAAGTTGGTCTGGTACTTATAAGTTTTTAGTAGAGCTTGAATCTTCGCCGGTCAAGGTAAAGATAAATAAATTTGATATTTCAGGTGCGATGGATGGAGGTGACTCTGTTCCACAGCAGACAGGAGTATCTAGTGGCTCATGGCAGAGTAATATTGAAATGGAAGTTCTAAAGTATAAATAAATCCGAACACTAACTTTGGCATTGTGCATTTTGTTAATTTTGTAAATTTGTAATGATATAATAAACAGTATGAATAGAGACAAACATTATTTTTAATATACGGCACGATTAACCATGCTAAAGTTAGTGTGCGGATAAAATGAATGATTATTTACAAAAAATTAAATTACTGAGCGCAAAGCTGAAAATAAGAAAAATCTCGTACAAAAGAGGTGGTATAAAGCCGTTGCGTGATTGGGGGTTAATTTTGCTTTCTGTTTTTATTGTTTCGTGTATTTTGGTTGTCTCGGTTGTTTATTTCTATATACAGATTGAACATGGTACTCTGTTTATTGTGACGAGCGATGGTTCAGAAAGTCAAATAAAGATAAATGCAGATTTGTTGAGGGCAACGGTCAGTGATATAAATACACGAGAGAAAACCAATGATGCTGTTAAAAACGGTGGTCTATCAATTCCTTCAGATCCATCAATCTAGTTTAAGTGTGCCCCCGCGAAGAATCGAACTTCGAATAGCGGCTTAGAAGTCCGCAGTTATATCCATTTAACTACAGGGGCTTAAACATCAGATTAACATAATTTGACAATTAATAAAATTGTGGACCTACCGAGAATCGCACTCGGGATTCGTCCATGCCATGGACGCGTGTTACTTCTATACTATAGGCCCTTTTTCCAAAAACCTTCAAAGGTTTGGCCGTTTGAATTATAAAAAATTATATTGAGGTTTAATAAAAAGAGATGGCGTAAAAATTATTACTGAGATAGCAAAAATAAAAATAATAGGCAACGCGATTCCAATAAGCAAGGGGATGTTCTTTAATTTATACATTTTCATATATGACTAGTATAACACAAATTTTGGAGAAACAGAAATGTGGAGAGAGCCGTTTTGCCGTTCGGCAAAACGAATCCGTCGCGATTTCCCCCATTTATTTTTCTGAAACTTCCCGAAGTCCTATTTTGTGCGGGATAGTGAATGACGTTAGAACCTATTTTCAGACTAATAATGCTTATTTCTACATCCCAAGTCTATCTTTAACGGAAGCTAAAATCAATTAGTTTCCTATTTTGTTTAATGCCTGATAATATAATTCCATGAAAACAGTTGCCTTTATAGACGCTTCAAACCTTTTCTATGGTGGAGAGAAATCTCTTGGTTGGAAAATTGATTACCAAAAACTACTAAACTATCTCAAGGAAAAGTATGCCATTGAGAAAGCATATTATTTTGGAGGTGTGGAAATCCATAATTTTTAATATGATTACCAAACTAAAGAGACTGTCCCACTTGATGTGTTAGACCAACACCTTTCTAACCTCCTCAAAAACAAAGGAAGTGAGCTAGATGAAGCTAGTATTTTACTTATTGGCAGACATCTGAAGCGAGTAAGATTTTACAGAAAGCTTAATGATTTCGGCTATTCTCTCTTCCTTAAACCAGTTAAACTCTACGAACAAGAGGATGGACTAACAAAACGTAAAGCTAATTGTGACGTGGATATGGCTTTTCACCTAATGAGAGAGAAGAACAACTTTGACAGGGTTATTATACTTTCAGGTGATGGAGATTTTTTACCAGTGCTTAAATACTTAAAGAAAATTGGAAAAGAAGTGCTTATTCTATCCAGAGGACCAAGAACAGCTAAAGAAATAAAACAATTTGCAGGAAGTAATTTTAGAGACTTTGAATATCTTGAGACTAAAATCGCTCTTAATAAAAGCTAGATAAAACGAAAGGCACCCACGAAGGATGCCTTTCACGTTTAGTATCTAAAGTATATACCTGTCGTTATGAATGTCAAATGAAGATGAAACTACCCCACCATGTCATCCACTATATTTTTGGTGATTGAAAAATCCCCACTGTTGCAAACAAAGAAGAAAAGGATATTTTTGACCAAAAAATTCCTATTTTGTGGAATTATACAACTCTGCTCGAACATTTTTTGAACGGAACTGACCGCCTCCGCTTCGCTCCGGCGGAACGCTCGGGCGCGGCGGAATTCCCCCCACACCCCCCTTCCGCCGCGCCCTC
>Ga0209542_10013482_pt1 | contig 14081 bp, 11 predicted proteins | sample RifCSPhighO2_01_FD_184028 | JGI IMG/M metagenome (GOLD analysis project Ga0209542, IMG submission 184028) | Soil microbial communities from Rifle, Colorado - Rifle CSP2_plank highO2_0.1 (SPAdes) (version 2) | ecosystem: Environmental > Terrestrial > Deep subsurface > Rock core/Sediment ...
TATTGCCCGTAACGAAAGGGCTGCCCCTGCGTCTTATTAGTACGGTATGAATGCTTCAAAAAAGAGGAAAATTTTGCCGCCGTCAGGCGGGACAGTCGCGGTGGTGGGTTTGGGGTACGTGGGGTTGCCCCTTGCGCTTTTGGCTGAGCGAAAGGGGTACCGGGTAATTGGCATCGATATTGCAAAAGAGAGAATTAGGCTTCTTTCTGCAAGAATAATGCCTTTTCAGGAAGACGGGTTAGTTCCTTTTTTGAAAAAAAGCAAGATGGAGGCAACGGACAACTTTGCGAAGATCAGGGAGGCGGACATTATTATCATTTGCGTCCCAACACCAGTGCACGAAGACCACACCCCCGACTTTACTCCCGTAAAAGAAGCTACGAAGCGCGTGGCGGAGTTTCTACGGAAAGAGCAGGTGGTTATTTTAGAATCCACGGTAAGCCCGGGGAGTTCTGAAAATATTGTTATTCCTTTGCTCGAAAAGATTTCTGGCTTGCGGGCCGGGCAGGATTTTTCGTTTGCGCACTGCCCAGAACGCATTAATCCGGGCGATCCCCAGTGGAATATAGAATACATTCCTCGTGTGGTAGGCGGGGTCGACGAGCGCAGCACAGAGCAGGCAGTGGGTTTTTATCGCTCGATATTGCAAGGCCCCGTAACCCAAATGGGCTCGGTAAAAGAAGCAGAAGCGGTAAAAATAGTGGAAAATTCGTTTCGCGACATTAATATTGCCTTTGTGAACGAACTCGCCATGTCTTTTGCCACCATGGGCATCGACGTTACAAACGTGCTCCAGGGAGCCTCAACCAAACCCTTTGCCTTTATGGCGCATGATCCGGGATGCGGGGTAGGAGGGCATTGTATCCCGGTGGACCCTTACTATCTGATTGATACGGCAAAGCAGAATGGCTTTTTGCACCGTTTTCTGTCCCTTGCGCGGTCTATCAATGCGGGTATGCCCAAATACGCTGCCGACCTGCTGACAGAAGGGCTCAGGGAGCGGAATATCCCTGTAAAAGGCACTAAAACCGCTCTTTTAGGGCTTGCCTATAAGCCAGATATCGACGACGACCGGGAAAGCCCTTCCTACGAAATCGAGAAATGTTTGAAACAACAGGGGCTTCGCGTAGCCACATTCGACCCGTTTGTCCTGCAGAGATCCAGCGCTGCCAGCTTGGAAAAAGCGCTCAAAGGAGCCCGGGCAGTGGTCGTTGCTACCGCGCACACTGCGTTTTGCAACCTTGAACCAGAATTTCTGCACTCGCGCGGAGTCCAGGTGGTGGTCGATGGCCGGAACTGTCTTTCCAAGGAAGCATTCCTTCAAAGCGAAGTACTATACAAAGGAATCGGAAGGTAAACATATGCCAAGTCCGGTAATCATCCCAAAGAAACAAATGCCTACTCCGAGCAGAAGGATTTTTTCTGGGGAGGCAAAAAAAGTTATTCTCCGCGAACTATTCATTCTTCTGTTCCTTTACGCGGTGGGGCTCGGGGTTTTGTTTTTGATTGTTCTTTTAAAGAGGAACAGTGCCTTTAATTTTTTCGATAACCCATTTTTGTATGGGTACACTTTTTTTGTAACCATATTCCGGATTTCCCGCATATGGGCGGCACTCTTTTATGAAAAAGCAGATAAAAAACTGCTAGAACCGTATGCCCAAATGCATTATGAGCCTGCAATTAGTTTTGTAATTCCCTGCAAGAATGAGGAGGCCGCTATAGAAAAAACCGTAACAAAGTGTTTTGAGGCCAGATACCCGCCAGAAAAGGTGGAAGTAATTGTAGTGAACGACGGAAGTACTGATAGCACAGGGGCTATTTTGGGAAAATTACAGTTCCGTTTTCCTAACTTAACGGTCGTGTCATGGGAACAAAACCGGGGGAAGCGGCATGGAATGGCAGAAGGGTTTAGGCGAGCAAGGGGAGAAGTGGTTGTCCAGCTGGACAGTGATAGTTATATCGAGCCTGGAACCATACAAAAACTCGTTGATTATTTCAAAAATCCGCAAGTGGGGGCGGTATGCGCACATACCTATGTGGAAAATGCGGATCAGAACATTCTCACCAGGATGCAGACGGCACACTACTTTGTCGCTTTCCGCGTTTTAAAAGCAGCAGAATCGGCGTTTTCGCTTATCTTTTGTTGCAGCGGGTGCTCCTCGGCGTACCGGAAAAGTGTTGTTTTGCCGGTAATAGACGAATGGCTAAACGAGAGTTTCTTAGGGGTGCCTGCAAACTGGGGTGACGACAGAGCCCTTACCAACCGCGTGATTCGCCAGGGGTATAAATCAGTGTATACCGATAAAGCGTGGTCGTTTACCATTGTGCCAGACACCTGGAAAAAGTTTGTAAAGCAGCAAATTCGCTGGAAGAAAGGGTGGTTTGTAAATTCACTGTTTGCCGGAAAGTTTATCATGAAGCGAGATTCCTTTGTGGCTGTTACCTACTTTTTCCCGCTGTTCCTCACTCACTTTTTATCGCCGTTTATAGCGGTTAAGGTTTTTATGGTCGACGCTCTCATCTTCGGAGTTTCGCCGCTGTATTACATTATAGGAGCTTCCTCCGTTATTATTTTCTTTATCATTTTTTACAAAATATTGCGCCCGGAAGATAAGTATTGGCCGTATCTTATTCCTTGGGCGCTTCTTAACGCATTGTTCCTTTCGTATGTGCTGTTTTGGGCTTTGGCTACCATTCGAAACCGCGGTTGGGGGACAAGGTAACTTTTCCATTATGAATGTACGAATATCTTTTATAGCAATGAATATGGCATTTGCTTTGGTGCTTGTGGTAGGGGCTCTTTGGGCCGCGAACGCGATTTATTTTGAGCAAAGTTATTTTATAATGATGTTCAAGTACCCATGGTATCAACTTACGCTTTCTGGGGATAGAGGCGGTAGTTTCTTAGCTTCGGTTTTTCCCATTTCCCAGTCTAAGGAGTTGGAGAGCGAGGGGGGCGGAAAAGCTTTAAGCATTCCTGTCTTGGTATATCACGGTATTGTGGGCAAGGCCGAAGGCGATAACGTAACTACGAGAGATTTTAAAGAGCAAATGATGGCCTTAAAAGATGCCGGCTGGGAAACCGTTTCGATCGAAGAGTTTCAAGCGTTTATGAAAGGAGAACTCCAGCTTTCAGAAAAGTCTTTTTTGCTTACCTTCGATGACGGCCGCAAGGATAGTTATTACCCCGTAGACCCCATATTGCGTGCGTTAGATTACGAGGCAGTTATGTTTGTAATTACGAACCAGTCGATCGGCGAAAAAGGGAAGGCAACGCACTTTTACCTTTCAGAAAAGGAACTGAAGCATATGCAGAGCACGGGGAGATGGGACATCCAGTCCCACGGAAAGTTTGCTCACGAGCTTTACGCTACGGGACCCAACGGCGAAACGGGGCACTTTTACAGCAACTTGTTGTGGGTACCAGAAGAAGAAAGACCAGAAACGCCAGAGGAGTTCCAGGAAAGAATTTATGAGGACTTGCGAATTTCCAAGGAGGAAATAGAAGAATCTCTTGGGATATCTGTTGCAACTATTGCTTTTCCCTTTGGCGACTTTGGGCACAACCTTTTTGCCGATTCCAATTTTGAGTTGGCCAAAGGCATTTTGTTGATCAGCGCAAAGGAGCACTATTCCCACGGGTTTTACCAGTGGTGGGAAGGGGAAGGGTTTACCTTCAACTATCCCCGCGAAGACGTTTTGACGGTGAAAAGATTAGAAGTTCTTCCTAATTGGTCAGGAGAGGCTTTACTTCAAATCCTTGAACAGGGGATGTCTAAATCCTTGCCCTATCAAGAATCCTTCTTACAAAATAATGCATGGCTTTCCAATTGGGGCTCCTTTGATATGCAGCCCGGGAAGGGGCTGGTATTTTTGGCAGAAGGGGGACAGGCAGGAGCGTCCGCAGTCCTCGACGGAACCGGAGGGTGGGAGGATTACGAAGTGAAGGCAAGGGTAAACCTTCCTTCTCAAACAGGAGTATTTATATGGGTAAGGTTTCAAGATGCGAACAACAACGCGGCCTGTAACTTTGGGCTCGACTTTGTGCACGCAGAGCAGGTTTTTAAAGGGGAAAAACGGGTAATTAAGGGGGTTCGCGGGGTGACTCCTTTGAAAGAGGGGGACTTCACCGTGAGCGCCAGGGTGCAGGGTAGAACAATTCAATGTTTGGTGGAAGGCGAAATAGTGGTGGAAAGCACGTTTTTAGAACCGGATCTTAATCGCGGAGGTGTCGGGTTTAAGATGTGGGATGAGCAGATTGGAAAAAGCCAGCTTTTGGTTCGATCTTTGGAGGTGCAGCCGTTGTAGGGAGAGCCCAGGTTTCTTGACAGTTCTGTTAAATTCTGCTACGTATAGAGTACTTGAGAGATAGGACATCTGGTAGGAAGTCCTATCTCCGGGGGTAAAAAACATAGCTCTTTTTTGTTCTTTCTCCCTTTTTAGTTGTCCTTTTTTAATACATTTTTTTGTTTTTGATACTAGCAAAGTGTATTCTCTGTAGCTCTTTTCCCCACATTCGGGGATCCTTAAAAACACAACTCTCTCATTATAAGTTGAATCCCTCTTAAAGAGGCGTTTTCGTTGGTGTGCCTTGTGTTTTGGCGCGTAGGTCGGACCAATTACCTTACTTAAGGGGGAACTAAAAAATATGGAATATATATCATTTCTAACCAATAAAAAGAGCGTGGTGCATGCGTTCTTGTTGTTGTTTGCTTTTTCGGGAATGGTGTTTTCAGCAAGCTTTATTCCTGCAGGCAACGGGTTTGTGTCCTACCAAACCGTTTTGGCGGAAGAAAAAGGATATGAAGATGCCCATGAGACGGAAAACGAAGAAGAGGAGCCTGTAGAAACGGGTGGAGGTGACGCGTGCGTCCCGAATCCGGAAGCTGACTTGTTTGGGAGTATCCAGACAGGAACCGGAAACGCCAGCATAGGCAACAGGTCTGAAAAGTGCGCTTATGAGGTGGGGTTGGCGTCGTACAAGATGTTTGACCAGAATATAGATAATCAAGAGCTGTTTGGTTCTGATACAGCTATTGTCGCAGCAGGATCAGAGGTTGATCTTGTCGTTGACCTTCCGGAATGCGCGTACCAGATTGACTTGTTTTACGGCGACCTTATTGAGTCGTTTGCCGGCGGCGTGCGTTACGGCGATCGCCTGCTCGACGGAGACCAGGGAAAGGAATCTGACTTTTGCGAAAAGGAGTCAGATACCTTCTCTATCTCTGGCATGAAGTTTGAGGATAAGGACAAAGACGCAACCAAAGAAGCCGGAGAAGGAGGTTTGCAAGGCTGGGAGATTAAAATCGAAGGCCCGAACGCTTTCTCTGACTCCACAACCACAAATGCCGATGGAAACTATGAGTTTTCCGATCTGGAAGCTGGTGTGTATGAAGTTTGCGAAACCCAGCAAACAGATTGGGATCAAACATTTCCTACGGACAACAATGGCTGCCACGAGGTAACTTTAGCGGATAAAGATGTAGAAGACATCGACTTTGGAAACGCGAAAGAACCAGAGCAGTTAATAAAAAAGCTCACTATTGTTGCTTCCAAAATAGTTTGCGAAGACCCATCTGATTTTCCTGATTGGAGTGATGCGGGCGTGGACATTGCAAAAGACACTGCCCAAGATTTTGTAGCCAGCAACCCCGGCTGCTCTGTGGTAAAAGACTGGGAGTTCCAGTGGGGATACGCTAATGTCAACGAAAACAAGCAGAGCGGCGACCATGTGGGCGAAGCTTCAGCGACAGGAACTGCTGATAACGAATGGAAGACATTTGGCCCTACCAATGCCAATGGTGTAGCAACGGTAGAAATTACCGATACGAAAGGAACCGAAAAAATCTGGGTACGTGAAGTGCTTCAGGCAGAGTATATTGCTTTTTCTGATTGGCCAAACGTAACCGGTACGGATCAAAGCGATCCGTCCGCGAGAATGTGGTGCCATACGGACGTGTTTAAGCACGACAACCACGATTTTATCAGCTCACCCGAGCTTGGTAGAACGTATTACTGCTTGGCATTTAACGCCTTAAAGCCCGTTGTGCAGCCCGCCACCTTCTCCATCTCTGGTATGAAATTTAACGACGAGAACGAGGATGGAGTGAAAGATGGAACCGAGGTCGGTCTTCAAGGCTGGGACATTACCATTACCGATGGAGCAGCGTTTAACGATTCCACTACAACCGACGCGAACGGGGAGTACGAATTTACCGATCTGGAACCTGCGACTTATACATTGTGTGAGACGCAGAAGGCCGGATGGAATCAAACTTTCCCAACAGCCAACAATGGGTGCCACGAGGTAATAATTACCAACGCGGACATTTCTGACATTGACTTTGGAAACGCAAAGGAGGAAGAGCTAGGCGCAGAACCCGAACCTGAACCTGAACCTACTCCGACTCCAACACCTACTCCAACGCCCACACCTACACCTTCACCAACGCCGCCATCCGGAGGGGGAGGGGGAGGAGGATCAGTCAGGCTACCAGCCTTGCGGATTGAAAAGTCCATTGCAGAGTCGTTTACCAACCCCGGGGGAACAGTCAACTACACGATTGAAGTGAGCAATATTGGTCCTGTTACGGCAATAAACACCGTGCTGACCGATACTCTTCCTGCAGGATTCTTGCATAAGGAAACCAGCCAGCAGAATCGCACGTGGCAATTGGGAGGTATGGTTCCCAATGCCCAGCAAACCGTTACCTTTGAGGTTTTGGTAGGGCAGGAGGTTCAGGTGGGGTCTTACACTAACACAGCCGAGGTAAAAGCAGACAATCACCAGCCCTTACAGGCCAAAGCCACCATTGAGGTGCGAGTGCCTGGAACGCAAGGCGAAGAATTCAAGCCCGCGCTGGTTATTGAGAAGACCATTGACAAGCCAGTGGTGCAGCGCGGCGAACAGGTAATCTTTACGATTACGCTGCGCAATACCGGCAAGGCAACTGCTTTGAACGTGCTTGTCATAGATACGCTTCCCCCTGGCTTTACGAGTCCCTTGGCAGAACGGCTGCGCGTGTGGACGATTCCGCAGTTAGCTCCAGGGCAAGTGTGGCAGGAAACATTGGTTGCCACTGCAAAACAGGACGCCGTGCTTGGAGTACACACGAATACCGTGGTGGCAAGAGCAGAAAACCACCCCCAAGTAGAAGATTCTGTAGGCGTTATCGTGCAAGCTCCCACGCTGCCACATACTGCAATGGGCGTAGTGCAAGAAGAGAGCGCAGAAACTCGTTCTGAAAACTTCTTAACGATTCCCAGCATTGGCGTGCATATTCCGATTGTGGAAGGAAACGACGACTCTGCGTTGGAGTCTGGAGCATGGAGAATACCCGGAACCTCTACGCCCGATAAAGGAAGCAATACCGTAGTAGGAGCACACCGATTCAAGTATCTCCCACCCTATTCTGAAACTTTCTACCTGCTCGATAAACTGCAAGCAGGAGATCGGTTTGAAGTTGTGTGGGAAGGGAAAACCTATACCTACGAAGTTTCGGATTCCCGAGTGGTGGAAGCTACCGCTCTTGAGGTGCTGCAACCAACAGAAGAAGCAGTATTCACCATGATTACGTGTATCTCTCTTGCCCCAGACAGAGGGCGTATAGTGGTACAGGGAGTTCTTCTTTAGTACAATAGACAGTAATGAGCACTGTCTTATTTGCGAAAACCGCACTGGCGATATACGGCCTAGGGGCGGTTTTCGTGTTGGCGTTATTGCTGGAAGTTTGGAATACGGACAAAAGCTTACTGCTTGCCAGTCTTAGCCAGCATTTGGTTGTAGAGGAGATTAACGCCGAGCGAAGAAACATAGGGCTTTCGCCTCTGCGAGTTTCAGCGGCGCTCCAGCAGGCTTCGCAGCTGAAAGCAGAGGATATGGTGGCCCAGGGGTATTTTTCGCACCAAGGGCCCAATGGGGAGGAGGCATGGGTTTGGTTAGATCGAGTAGGATACTCTTTTGCGGGAGCCGCAGAGAACCTGGCCATAGATGTGGCGGATTCCAAAGTGTTGGTGCAGGCATGGCTGCATTCTCCCAACCACGCCAAGCAATTGCAAAACCCCGATTTTCGTGAAGTAGGCATTGGTTTTGCCGAAGGGATAATTGATGGCAGAGAAACGCGCGTGGCAGTGGCTTTTTTGGGGTGGCCCTTGCCAAGCAACCAAATACTAAGCTCTCCTACCGTATCGAACATTGTTGTCCAGGAACCCGAAATTTCCATAGAGCCGATTCCTCCGCGAGAACCCCTTGCCATGGTGCGTGTAGAAGTTAAAGACACAGAGCTAAATGAGCCTTTGCGTATGCAGGTGGCAGGCTCTCAATTGTCTGCCTCGAGAGATTGGGGAGGAATAGCGCGCCTTCTGCTTTCCGTGTTGTATGTTGGTCTTTTAGCTTGGCTTTTGGTGCTGCTTTGGCAACAAAAAAAGGCCTTTGCCTTGCCTCGTATTGCTTACTTGAGTTTGCTTTTGTTGATGTTGTGGAGCTTGGAGCTGGGCCGCCTTTGGTATTTTTAGGGTAAAAAAGAAGGCCCTATGTGAGTGTCCATACCTAGGACATTACCATGGAGCCTTCGCGCTAGGCATTTTTGGCCTTCCTCGATTTTTGTGAGAGAAAGTAAAAGGAAGGGTCAAGAATTAACCTAGCGAAGTCGCGCTCTGTAAGTTTGTATGTTTCAGCCTGTTGCTTCACGCTCGCTACAGCTTGTAGGACCCAATCTTCCCAAGGGTCAATCTCCTTTGCGAGGACGTGTGCATAAATTTCTCTGATTTGTATACAGTTTTGCGGAAATCTTTCGATAGGATCCATTACCCCTTCTCCTCTCGTAAGAGCTTGCTTTTCGCTAACGGTCTTCCAGGGAAGATATATTTACGTTAGCCCTCGCCAGAACCTCCGTCAAGTGGTATAAAAGAATGCATGAAGTTTGTTGGCGATTTCCATATTCATTCCAAGTATGCGAGGGCAACGTCGCAGGATATGGACTTGGAACATTTGGATACATGGGCAAAAATCAAGGGCATTAAGGTAATAAGTACGGGCGACTTTACGCACCCCGTTTGGTTTAAGGAGTTGCAGGAAAAACTAGAACCTGTAGAACAGGGGCTTTACCAGTTGAAACAAAGCAAGCTCGGCACGCGTTTTATTCTTACCACGGAATTAAGCTGCATTTATTCCAAAGGCGGGCAAGTGCGAAAGGTGCACTTGTTGATTTTTGCGCCTTCGCTTGAGGCCGTAGCAAAGATAAATGCGCATTTGGGCGTGCGGGGGAATCTCAAGGCAGACGGCAGGCCCATTATCGGCATTGATGCAAAAGAAGTGGTAAAAATTGCGCTTGATGCTTCTCCTGATTGCATGGTAATCCCCGCTCATGCATGGACTCCGTGGTTTGCCGTATTCGGGTCCAAGTCCGGCTTTAACTCGCTCCAGGAATGCTTTGACGAATACACCAAATACATCTATGCTATTGAGACAGGGCTTTCGTCTGATCCTGCCATGAACTGGCGTTTATCGCAGCTGGACAGCATTGCTTTTATCAGCAATTCAGACTCGCATTCGCCGCCCAAAATCGGCAGAGAGGCTAATGTGTTCGATACCGAGTTAAGCTACCAGGGGATAGCTGACGCATTAAAGAAAAAAGATCCTTCCAAATTTTTGTTTACCGTGGAGTTTTTTCCCGAAGAAGGAAAATACCATTACGACGGCCACCGGTTGTGCGGCGTAAGCTTTAAACCGGAAGAATCAAAGCAGCACAACAACATTTGCCCTAAATGCGGCAGGCCCCTTACCATAGGCGTGCTAAACCGGGTGGCGGAGTTGGCAGACAGGCCCGAGGGGTTCAGGCCGGAAGGCGCTATCCCTTACAAAAGCTTAATTCCTTTGGAAGAAATTATTGCAGACGCTTTGGGCGTTGGCACCGTATCCAAGCGCGTAAGAGAAGAGTATGAAAAGCTCATTCATACTGTGGGAGACGAGTTCTCGATTTTGCTCGACGCAGATATTGCCGGATTGCAGTCTGCCACACTGCCAGAAATTGCCGAGGGAATAAAAAGGGTAAGGGAGGGGAATGTTCATATTGAGCCTGGCTTTGATGGCGAATACGGGAAAATAGAGATTTTCAAAGAGGGTGAACCCAAAACCTTCACCACCCAAAAAAGTTTATTCTAGCAACAATCCCATGCAAAGTTTTTTAGAATTTGAGTCAATCAAAAAATTCATTGATACGGCGGGAAAAGACATTGAAAAGTACTTTGGCAAAGATAAAGGCGCTCTTATTTACTTAAAACCCAACGGCGTATGGTATGCGCAAGGTTTATACGAGTGGCTGACTAAAGAGAAGAAAAAAGATATCATCATAAGCACCATGGAGGACGACGGGACCGGCCTGGAGGCAGCAAAACTGCGCGGCCGGAAAGTGCTTATTGTGGACGCCGACGTTGTTACGGGAAAGGCGTACAAGCGTTCCATGGAAGCTTTGCGTCTATGTAAAAAAGAGCTCGAACTTAAAGAAATACGGTTTGCTACGTTTATTGACCGCATTGGGCTTGCGGATTTCTCGGTATGGAAGTATTCGCCAGAGTCCATTTGGCACTTCGACGAAATGAACGTGCTGGACTTAAAAATAATCGCGCATCTTGCGGGAAACGGAAGAGAAACGTTTGCCGACATCGGAAAAGCAATTAACTTGAGCGCGGTAACGGTAAAAAACAGGGTGGACAAGCTCCTGCGAGAACGCACCATTGCCATTCAGGCCCAGCTCCAGGCAGACCAGTTTTATACCATGTCGGTGCAGATATTTCTTGAGGCAGACGAGCAAACTGTGAAAAAGCTCATCGAAAAATGCGAGCCAAAACAAGAGGTGTATCACATGGTTCGCATAACCGGCATTTACAACCTGGGCATTGGGCTTTTGGCCTACAACTGGCACGCCATAGAAGAGTTTATCGAAAGGGAGGTGCGCGCAGAAAAAGGGGTAAAGAAAATTTTTATCATTACGGGCCAGCTGCCCATTTTCCCCAAAACAATCCCCCCCAAGATTCTGCAGTAATGTTTAGAATCTAAAGAGTAAATGGGTAAAAAGTTAAGAAAGTAAAGGAAACACTTGACAATTGGGTTTGTTCTTCTACAATGGATGTGTATATACGGCATGCAATGCGTTGAAACTGTAACCAAAGTTTTTGGTACTATTGCGGAAAAAGTCATTCAAGACAGTGGCTAGAATTATTGGTTTCCCTTCAAACAAAAGAGCAAATCAATAAGTCTGGCAAATAAAAAGCCAGATTTTTAATCCTATGAGCACTACCATAGTAAACTTTCAAAAGTTCTACGTAACAAAAGAAGGATTGGTGAAGGTTCAAAAAGAGTGGGAGAGATTGCGCGAATTTAAGCATCGAAAAACCATGGGTGAGACGCCCAGTCTTTTGCATTCAGAAGAAGCGAACCCCGAATATTTGTCATTCCAGGAAGATATGACGCTCTTGGAGGCGCGGTTGGTGGAGTACGAAAATATTCTCAGCAATATAGAGTTAATCAGGCCTCCAGGCAAAGAAGGGAGGGACATGGTGCATTTGGGAGCCATGGTAACGCTTGATATGGAGGGAACAATTGAGGAGTTCATGATTGTGGGCACGATTGAGGCAGACCCCATGCAAAAGAAAATATCCAACGAATCTCCTATCGGAAAGGCCCTTTTGGGGGCGCGGGTGGGGGATACTGTTGTGCCAAATACCTCAATGGTAAGTCATCGCTGCAAGGTTCTAAAAATTTCCTACCACGAGAAGTAGGTTTTGTATGGCTTACGCAAGAAGGTTTCTGGTTGATCAGAGAGAACTTTCCAAGCAAGAGAGGGGTGTTCTGCAAAAATTAATAGCTGCGGCCGAGCTCGTGGCCCCGCTTTACGAAAAGCAAAAAAATCAAGAATACCCAGGAGCAAATTTTTACCCGTTCAACGCCACAAAGCAAGAGATTGAAAAAGCTGCAAAAAAGAACCCAGACATTTTAAGCCCGTATACCTTTGTAGAGCGAAAGGGGAAAAAGTTGGTGGCGGTTCCGTACAGCAAAAAGTTCAACAAAGAACTTACCCAGATAGCAAAAATATTGAAAGAAGCCGCCGCCTTGAGTACAGACAAGAAGCTTAAGGCGTATCTCGCGGCCCGCGCCCGGGATCTCTTGCAAGACAACTTCGACAAAAGCAATACACTGTGGTTGGAAACCGGACAGTCGAAAATTGGCTGCGTAATCGGCCCTTTCGATCGGTATCACGACAAGCTCTTTTTCCAAAAACGACTCTACACTTCATATGTAGGCATCCTAGATAAGAAGAGGACGGAAGAAATAGACAAATTCCGGCAAGCCATTCTTGTGGGTGAGAAAAGACACCTTCCGGGCGCAAAACAAGCAAAAATCCCTCGTATGAAAGTGCGAGTCGGGCACACCGCGATTTTATCTGGGTTTGCGGCGGATTTTCTTTTCGTGTCAGACAATCTTCCTTCTTCTGCCGACCTCTACCTTATTAAAAAGAAGGGAACCATTTCCACCATTTTTTATCCTCTCTTGCAATGGAGATTTTCTACGTGGATTTGGCCCATATATAATGTAATTTTTTCTAGCGATTTGCAAAGGCGATTTTCCCAAGAAGATATCGAAGATGCGTTTTTACGAATTAGCGCTTTCTCTGAAATAACGCGTTCTGTAATGCGGTATGACGATGCCGCTCCAAGACTTCAGGAGTTATTCCCATATTTTGATGAAATTTATGCAGATGTGCTAACGATTAAGGCAGCTTCTCTACTGTATTTAAAAGGTACGCTTACAGAGAAGGAACTGCAGGCCATTCTCGTTGCCGAAATTTGCCAGGGGTTTTATTACCTTGGCTGTTTAGACAAATGGCCTCATTTGCAAACAAACGCTGTGGGTTATGCTTTACTTCTTGACTTTCTTTTGCGGGGAAACGCCCTAGAAAAGCAGGAAGGAAGGTTTACTTTCAACTTTCAAAAGGCATTTATTGCGGTAGACGAACTTTCCAATGTGTTAGAGTACTACCTTTCGATTGGGAGTAGAAAAGACGCCGAGGAATTTCTCGGGAAATTTAAGGCAAAGGAAGTCCTCGAGAAATTTGCACCCCAACTCAACGAAATCTTGTTGCACCAGCAAAAACAGACAAATTCGGTGTAAAATCAAAGGCCCTTTCTTTTTCCCTCTGTTTGTTGTATAATATTCTGACTCGCACCACGTTTATATAATCGTAGTACCTTGGATAAGACCATACTGGATATATTCTGTACTTGAAAGGAGATGGCCAAATGCAGGCTATGGAAAGACTTTTTCGTGTGGCATCTTCAGAGTTGCCATTTCTACCGTACGATCTCATTCTGGCATGGGCTACCTTATACCGCGAAGTTTTCGGCAAGCCCCCGTGGAACGATGATTTGGACGTGCCACGCTTAGTCCATGGTATTAACCGGGACCTTGAGAGGCCGCGGGCAGAAGCGTTTATAGCGCTAGCTGGCCACGGTACAGGAGAGGAGGAGTTCCTTGGGGGGGTGCTGGGGTATGCGGTTTCTCGCCGAGATCTTGACGAGATCTCGAACCACACGCCGCTCGGGTTTCTTTTCGAAAATGGGTCCGAGGGGGGTGAGGTATTCTTTGTAGACACTCTCTGCGTGGATGAAAACCATCGGAGAAAGGGAATAGGAGAGGAGCTCCTACGCAGTTTGATCGAAGCTGCGCGCGCAAAGTATGGTCTTAAAAGTGTTATACTGCGGACACATCCTGAGGCAACGGAGGCTGTAAGGCTGTTTAGAAGGGTCGAGTTCCAGGAGCTCGGAATTAACGATCGGCAACATGCCGATAGAACGTGGTGGCGACTGGCAATCCAGGAAGGGTAATGACGATAAGCCGTCAAAGCTCCAACTTAAGCGGGACGATTGAGAGCCCGCTTTTTATTTGAGCTCGTTTTGAGGATTTGTGCTATAATACACCATCTTATGGCTCGACGCTTGGTACTCTTTTTGGCAACGCTTGGGGTGGGTGCTTTGTTTTTTGTTTTGCTTATCTCGAAGCTTGGCTGGGAGGAAATCGCAAAGGA
>Ga0209542_10013483_pt1 | contig 14081 bp, 11 predicted proteins | sample RifCSPhighO2_01_FD_184028 | JGI IMG/M metagenome (GOLD analysis project Ga0209542, IMG submission 184028) | Soil microbial communities from Rifle, Colorado - Rifle CSP2_plank highO2_0.1 (SPAdes) (version 2) | ecosystem: Environmental > Terrestrial > Deep subsurface > Rock core/Sediment ...
GTCAAGTGGAGTGATGAATGTTTTGTTTAATTCCGCAAAAACAGATCGAGTTAACTCATCTGCCTCTCGTTCAAATTTTTTAATTTTGGTTTGGTGTTCTTTTGCATTATTAATCTCTTCAAATAAATGTACTAACTCTTCAGAGACTTCAACTGCTTTTTTTGAAAGATTATCAAGAATGGTAAGAATTTCTTTTTCGTTTGATTTTAACCATGAAAGCCATTGTCCCATATGACCTGAGGCTAGATTTACGAGTTTAAAGGTTGTTCTACATATACTATATTGAAAACTAGCGATCTATTGATCTAAATCTAGATTTTCTCTAGGTGCATGTGATAAAATTTGCGATTCTGTTGGACGATGTTTTCCTGTTACAATATAATTTACTGCATCACTCATAAAGACGGCATGATCCCCAATTCTTTCAAGATAACGTAATAGTAGTGCTTCTGCGAGTGCACATTTAGTATTTTCTAATTCAATAAGCTGAGGCAATCTTTCTTTATACATTCTATCAATAAAAGCTTCATCCTCTTGAATTTTTATTGCTTTTCTAACATCTAATTCGGCAAATGATAAAACAGATTCTCTAATCATATGTTTTACTTTTTTTGCAGCTTCAAACAATGAAGCGTTTTTACACTCTGAAATGTCTCCAAATAAGTGACGAACTTGTGTAATGTCATATGCGTAACGACCAAACCTAGAAAACGCATAAGAAATTTCTGTAGAAGATCTAATGAGTCGAAAATCGTCTGCTACTGGCTGGTATTTAAGCAACATATCAAAAGTCAAATCTTCAACTTCAAAATACTTTTTTTTAATTTCGTTTGATAGTTCACGGACTCGACCACCGGTGCCCTTCCCTTCAAGATATGAATCAACAGCAAGTGAAACACATTCCATTGCCATGTCTCCCATTTGTGACATAAGCCTGGACAATTTATCTAATGAAGGATCAATTAATCGAGTCATTTAACCAAAGTGACCTTGAACATATTTTGCTGTAAGTTCATTTTTTGGATCTGTGAATAATTTCCTAGTCTCTCTAAATTCTATTAAATCTACTAAATACATAAAGCCAGTATAATCGGAAACTCTCACAGCCTGTTGCATATTATGAGTAATTATAATAATACAGTAATCTTTTTTCAATTCAGTGATTGTTTCTTCAATTTTTTGAGTAGCAATTGGGTCTAGGGCAGAAGCAGGCTCATCCATTAGAAGAACTTCAGGCTGAATCGCAAGGGCTCTTGCAATGCATAGTCGTTGTTGCTGCCCACCTGATAATTCTATTGCAGGTTTTTTTAGATCATCGTTTACCTCGTTCCACAAATACGCCATTTTAAGAGAGTCTTCAACAATTTCATCAAGAATCTTCTTATCATGAACTCCATTCAGACGAACTCCTGCAACTACATTATCGTAAATTGACATAGTTGGGAATGGGTTTGGTTTTTGAAAGACCATGCCTACTTTTCTTCTATGATAAATTGGATCTATGCTTTTATCATAAAGATCAATATCATCAATCATCACTTTCCCTTCAACACGTGCACTCTTTGTCATGTCATGCATTCTGTTTAGACATCTAAGGAAGGTAGTTTTACCACATCCAGACGGACCAATTAAAGCGGTTACTGATTTCTCAGGAAATTTTATAGAGATGTTTTTAACCGCCAAGTAATTTCCGTAATAGACATTAACATTTTCTGTTATCATTTTGTATTTACTGCCAACAAAATCTAGAGGAACACCAATGTGTGAAGAAGTTATTTTTTTAGTTGTTATAGCTGTCAATTTTTTACATTCCTTTGTCCCATAATCCGTGAAATTAATCCTTTGTCAGTATTTTTTCTTGAGAACCAATATCTGACTGCTATATGGATTGCAAGTATTATCAACACTAACACCAAGGCTGCACCCCAACCAGATAGTCTAGCTTCATCATAGGGTTGTAATGAAAATCTCCAAATTCTTAGTGGTAATGCATCCATAGGAGAATCAAATCCTCCAAAGAACTGACTACTTCCTAAAACCGTCATAATTAATGGAGCGGTTTCACCACTTATTCTTGAAACAGACAATAAAATTCCTGTGAGTATTGCCTTTTTTGCTGCTGGAATTATAATGTGTAACGTTACAATCCATTTTCTTAATCCTAGTGCTGTTCCAGCTTCTCGAACACTGTAAGGAACCATTTTAAGCGCCTCTTCGGTTGCACGTGCAACAATTGGAAACATGATTAAAGATAATGCAAAGGCTCCTGCCCAAATCGAAAAATGTCCTACTATCAATACAATAGCTAAGAATGCAAAAACTCCCAAAACTATGGAAGGAAATTCCATGAAAACATCAGTAAAGAATCTAATTTGTTTTGAAAACCAGCTTCCTCCAAATTCTGCTAAATAAATTCCACTCATTACTCCAATTGGGACTCCAATCAACGATGACAGTCCTATGATAATCATAGTTCCTTGAATTGCAGGTCCAATGGCAGGAGGGACACCAGAGCCTACTGCACCTGGTTCTTCTGTGAAAAATTCCCAACTAAGAGCCCCAGCTCCACCATAAACCAGTGTTCCTAATATCCACAGTAAAGGTATAATCGCAACTAGAGTACATGCGATTACAACTCCAGTCATTATTTTGTCAACTAACAATCTATTTTTGACATTTGCCTTGAACATGGCGCGATATTTGGCTCGTTTATCTCTTGAGTTTTGTAATATACCTATGCTCAATTGTTAACTGCACCCTCTCTAATTTTTAGCATTCTCGTAACAAGAAAATGAGCTACTACATTAATTGCCATCGCAATGAGAAATAATACTAGCCCAACAGCAATTAATGCTGATACATGTATTGAGGCTGGTGAGGCTTCAATGAATTCATTAGCAATTATACTTGGCATTGTTTGTCCTGCATCAAATAGTGAATGTGGTATAGCGGCAAACCCAGTAGCATTTCCAATTATCATAGTTACTGCCATTGTCTCTCCAACTGCACGTCCTAGACCCATAATTGATGCCCCAATTAATCCAGCCTTTGAGTATGGAAAAACTGCAAGTCGAAACATTTCCCATGTGGTAGAACCAAGCATGTACGCGGCTTCTTTTTGTTGTTGAGGAACAGCTAGCATTGTTTCCCTTGAAATTGCTGAAATGGTTGGAATGATCATAATTGCAAGAATTATACCAGCAGATAGTATGTCTAAGCCAAAGGGATTACCTGAAAAAAGAAAAATTGAATCACCAAAAGCGTCATGAAGTGGTTGTTCGATAAGATCTTTAAAGTACATTCTGAAAACAAGTAGTCCCCATAATCCGAAAACTACGCTTGGTACTGCTGCAATCAGTTCGACCATATATCCCATGGGTTCGCTAATTCTTTTTGGAGCAGTAAGGACAAACATTGCAACTCCTATACTAAGAGGCACAGCAATTATCATTGCTATGGCAGATGTTACTAGAGTTCCAATAATATATGGAAGAGCACCATACGACTCTCTTCCCTCTACTGCATTCCAATCTGTTCCCCAAATGAATTCAATTCCTTCCTGTTGCCAGAGTGGTCCTGATTCCCATCCTAGTTGAAGTACCATTACTAGAATTACTGCAAGAACATATGCGCCTGCCGCAGTTGCTGCGATTTTAAAGATTTTATCAGCAAGAGGACCGCGTCCTCGTGATTTACCAAATTCTCTATTTAACATAATTAATGGCCTGAAGTGTCATTTAACAATGATCTGACAGTATATTACGTGAAGCCTATAGATTGTATTGTATCTATATAGAATATGCATTAAACCAGTATAATATCTAAAAACAAACATGGATAGGTATTGGCAACCATAGAAAATAGTCGACAAAGAAGAAAATTGCAGCTTGCTGGTGGTTCAACATATGTTGTTTCACTTCCAAAAAAATGGATCGACGATCTAAAAATGAAAATTGGTGATGAAGTTACTCTAATAAAAAATCCGAACAACTCTTTAACGCTATTCTCCACTATGGATAAATTTGAAGCTAAAAAATCCATAATAGAGATCAGTAAAGATGATTCGGAAGAATCCTTGAAAAGAAAAATAATTGCAATTTATCTTGCAGGATATAAAATAATTATTGTTCGCTCAAAAGGTATTAAAATTCAACCAACTCATGCTAGGGCCATAAGAGAACTTGCAAGATCCTCAATGATTGGCACAGAGATTGTAGAGTCAAGTTCAGAATCAATTATGATTCAGGTTCTTACCCAATTACCTGAATTATCATTTGACGTAGCCTTACGGAGAATGCATCTTATGGCTTCTAACATGCATCGTGAAGCTATTGATGCATTAGGAAAAATGGACAAAGAAGCTGCAGAAGAAGTCATCAAAATGGATGATGAGGTTGATAGATTTAGTTTGTATATGCTTCGAAATCTTTCTCAAGCGGTTCAGAATGGAGAGATTCTTCTAGAAATAGGACTGAAAAAACCATCTGATTGTTTAGGATATAGAACTGTAATTAGGTGCATTGAACGGATTGCAGATCATTCTGTTTTAATTGCAAAGAGAATAAAATTTTTACAGTCGCCTATTGATAAAAAAATTTTACAATCTATAACTCAGCTAAGTAGCGATTCGCTCAATATTTTTGAAAATTCTATTGTAGCTTTGACAAAAAATGATTATGCTTTGGCAGAAAAAGTTGCAGAACAAGCTGCAAAAGATGTCCAAAATGAAAAGGAATTTATGTCAAACTTAAAAGAATCTACCAATTCATCTGTCATAAAATTTATTTTAGAAGATATTCGACGAACAATTGAATATTCAACTGATATTGCTGAAGTTGTTATTAATGAAAATATAAGATCAGTTATTTCAGAAAAATAAAAAAAGAAAAATAAGAAGTTACTGGAATATTTTATTTTATCATTTGTCTTTGTTCTAATTGATAATCCAGGCTACTTTTTGTCTGTGCTTCTATATCATTTTTAGCGTCTTCTAATGCTGTGAGCGAAGGATTGTGTATGTCCATATCTCTACATTCTAGGACATAGTCTTCAACTACTGCGAATCCTTTGTTCGTATAACCTTCTTCATTATCTCTAAGGGTATTTACTTTGTAATCCTTTATGAAGCATTTACTATAGGTGAAAGAACGTTTTTCGTATGGACCTGTAGCAAGAAGTACGTCTACATCAAATGGATTCCAGTCTTGCTTTTGAGATTCAGAGTTTCTAAAAAGAAATGACTCATCTACATGCTTGTGCAAAAGTGGAGTAAATCCAACTATTTTTTGCATGCTAAAAATGAAGGGCTCTGATCTTTGAAATCCTTTTGTTTGTGTAAAGACGTTGATTGATACTAGCTCTTCTCCTTCTCGGAATTTGAAGACTCCAGTAATTTCAACTCCTTCTACATAGAGGTATTGTGGTTTCTGCACTTCTTGGGCAGTGATTTCCGTTAATTGGAAACCCATTATCGCAGCTACTGCCAATGTAGCAATGACGCTAACAGCAACTATTGATGTTGTTTTTAGTATATTCATTGAGGATAATTTAGAGTGGTATATAATAATTAGAATGCATATTGTTTACGTTGTTAACATAGTAATCTTAGTTCTATATAGATCAAATGAAAAAACAAATAATACAAAACCAATAACGGTTTTGTGGCATACATAAAAAAATTATTAAGTTATTAAAATAAAGTATTAACTCAAAATAAAAAAAAATAAAAAAAATAACTGGTTCTTCTAGACTCTAACTATTCCATTATTTATTAGAAATTCAAGGGCTTTGACAAACTCATCTTCGGAAATTTGATCATCTGCCCACCAGCCTGCATTATTTCTAATCCATTCAGGAACCGGTGCATTAGCTTGACTTGATCCTTGTGGGTTTCCACTAACTAGGATTATTTTTTGTTGTATCATGAATTGTATTCCACTTAAGAAGTCTGTATCACCAATTTGTTTTTCTGCCCACCATTTTGCATTATTTTTAATCCAAGATGGTACCTTGCCTTGTTCACTGGAAGGTTGTTGTGTGTTTTCTTCAATAAGTGGAGTAGTTCCAACAAATAGTTTTTCACCATTATAGGTAACTCGTGACAATCCATCTAGTCCTATTTTCGTTACTTCCGCAGGAATAGGAACATAGAGAAGATCGGCGGAATACTTCTGCCCGTCTGTAATCATCCATTTTATTAGATTGACTGTTTCTTGGGCCTGTTCTTTACTTTTAGTGGCTTTTTCTAAATTTTGGTGTAATAGGAGGTAGGTAAAACTAGTTATTGGATATGAATTAGGTCCAGGGGCATTATTGATTGATACACCATCCCATTTTTGATGAGCTGGAGGCAGAGTTGCAGATGCGCCCTTTGCAGCAGCCGCCATAGTTTCCAAAGAAGGAGTTACAAATGCGGTTTTGTCTGCATTTTCTACGTCAGCATAAGTCATTTTATTTTGCATCACATAGGCAAGCTCAACATATCCTACCCCATACGGAGTGGATTTTACAATATTAGCCACTCCCTCATTACCTGCTCCGCCTACGCCAGCAGGCCATGGTACGCTCTTTCCAAAACCAACCTTCTCGTGCCATTCAGGACTTACTATATCAAGATATTCAGTAAATACATGAGTGGTTCCTGAACCATCAGAACGATGAGCAACAAGAATTTGTTTATTTGGAAGTTTGATGTCTGGGTTGTCTGCTACAAGTGCAGGATCATTCCATTTTGTAATTTTTCCCAAGAAAATGTCAGCAACATTTTTTGAAGTTAATTTTAATCCACTTTGAGGAACTTCTGGAATATTGTATGTTACTGTAACGCCACCTATTGCCTCTGGAATGGTAAGTGAATCAGGTGCTAAATCTACTTCTTTTGAAGTCAATGGAGCGTCAGTAGCACCAAAGTTAACGGTGTTCTCTATGTGTTGTTTAACTCCGCCTCCACTTCCTATTGATTGGTAATTGACTGAAATGTTTTGATGTTCTTCAGTATATTTTACTCTCCATAAATCAATTAGAGGAAAAGGAAAAGTTGCTCCTGCACCAGAAATGTTAAAGTTTGATTGTGCATTTGCAACAGCTGGCAAGAAAATAGAAGTCAGCAAAATTCCCATTATTGTCGTTGTAAGTATTGTTTTCATTGAATTTTTGTTCTTTATTGATTATTTACGAATAGCAAACATAGATTACGTAGTTTCTATATTCCTCTAGGAACTATATAGTATTACAGTAATACAATGTTAATTGGCGAAGATAGTATGGCTTCAAGAAAGACCATTATGTTAGATGAAAATCTTGAGAAGAAAATCAGAGCGATCCAGTCTAAAATGTTAAAAGAAAAGAATCAATCCATAAGTTTTTCCTATGTTATCAATCAAGTTTTAGAGGAAGGATTGAAAAAATTTTAAAATTACTGGGATTTGTTATCGTTCAAACTTTTTTTGTTCTGATTGATAATCTACACTACTTTTTGCATCGGCCTTTTCTTTGACTGTAGTCATTTCTTCATAAACGGGATTATTAGGCTGATAGCTACCACATTGTATCTCAAAATGATCTACCACAGCAAAACCTTTGCCTTGTGTCCAGCCTTCTTCATTGTCAGTTTTTGTTACCACAAAATAATCTTTGATGTAGCAATTATAATATGAAAAACTACGTTCCTGATCTTTTCCTTGGGAGATGATGATTTTTACATCAAATTCATTATCAGTTTTTTTTTCAGATGGAGAAGTTCGGTACAAAAAGGCTTGATCAGCAGCCTCATGTAATAGAGGAGTTTTACCTACTATTTTTTCGAGTGTGAAAGAGAATGGATCCCTATTCTTAAAACCAGAATTTTGAGTAAAAATCTCGAATCTACTTATTTCTGTTCCTTTATTGAAATCAAACATGCCTGTAATCACTGTGTCTTCGGCAAATAGGTAGCCTTTGTCTTCACTTAATTCCTCAGCTATAATCTCGTTTAGTGAATAACCCTCAAAGGAAAGAATTGCAAAACTCACTGCTACAATAATTGTAACAATTATGACTACTTTTAGATTTGCCATTAATTTTATTTAAAAGAATAATGTGATATAAACTAGATCGCTATTTTTTATAGTTGTAACAGAGAGTATTGTCGCCATATAGCGTTGTAAAAAATTATTTGATACATATTTTACTAAATTACTTTACAATATGAAGCTAGTAGTCTAGACTAGATAGTACATAATTGGAATTAAAATTGAATTATGCTTCACATTTCATTTCGATGTCGCCATCAGGATCTTGACCAATGTTGCACGAGTCATTATCATCTCCACCATCAATTACATCCACACCATAGTCTCCTATCATAATATCATCCCCTGATTGTCCTTTGATGACATCGTTTCCATCTCCACCAGATAGGTTGTCAGTACCTTCGTTTCCAAAGATGATGTCATCACCATCTCCTCCAAACATACAGTCATTTCCTTTTGCTCCCATTACGATATCGTCTCCTTCTTCAGCAAATATTAAATCTGCGACGTTAGTTCCAGACAAGATATCATCCTCAGGACTTCCCATAATCATATTATAGTAAGAATCTGGTTTACCACAAGCTTGGACATTGATTGTCTGTGTGGCGAGAATTGAGTTTCCAAATGAATCAACGGCAGTCCAAGTAACTACAGTTTCTCCAAGAGAAAATGAAAATGGCGCATCGTTGGTTATACTAATTGTAGAATCAGAAAGATCAGATGCTGATGCATCACCTACATTCACAGGGGTTTCAAGTGCCACAGCATCAATGATGATATCGTCGGGAAGTAATAATTCTGGGGGAGTTGTATCAATTACAGTTATTTTCTGAGCTGAGCTTGCAGAGTTTCCTTGCTCATCAACGGCTGTCCAGGTTACTGTTGTTTCTCCCATTGAGAAGAATCTTGGAGCATCATTTGTTACAGTTACATCACCTGCTAAATCAGATGCCAATGGGGAAACAAGTGAAATGATGTTTTCATCAGAAGATGTTGCCTCAATCTCAATATTTTGTTGGGTTTCAAGTGATGGGGGAGTTGTATCAATTATTGTAATAGTTTGAGTGGCAGTGGCTGAATTTCCTGAAGAATCTATAGCAGTCCAGGTTACAATTGTCTCGCCTAGGGAAAATGTATCAGGGGAATCATTAGTAATTGACGAGATTGATACCAAGTCTGAGGCTTGTGCTTGACCTAAATTGACTATGTTATTTTGGGCACTAGAGGCTTCTAGAATAATATCTTCAGGAGCTGTGATGGATGGAGCAGTGGTATCAACTACAGCAATTTGTTGGGCACCTGTAGCAGTATTTCCAGATTCATCTGTTGCAATCCATGTTATTGTTGTTAAACCAAACGGAAATGCCTTTGGTGCATCATTTTCTACTGAAGATACGCCTACAAGATCATCTGCATAAATTCCTCCAAAGTCAACAACATTTTGAGTCTCGCTTGTTGCTTCAACTGTAATTATTTTAGGTACACTAACGGTAGGCGGAGTGGTATCTACTACATTTACTAATTGAGTGTCAGTTGATGAAAGGCCACCTAGATCAGTTGCAGTCCACGTTACAGTTGTTTTACCAACAGGAAAAACCTCAGGTGCATCATTTGTAATTGAGCCTATTCCAATATAGTCAGATGTAGATGCCTCTCCAAGTTCCACAACATTTTCTAATGCAGATGTTGCTTCAATCTGTACTGCTTCAGGTGCAGTAATTGATGGAGGAGTTGTATCAATAATTGATACTTTTTGGGTTGCAGTTGCAGAGTTTCCAGCAGCATCAATAGCAGTCCAAGTTACTAAATTATCACCAAGTGGAAATGCGCCAGGGGCATCATTAGTAATCGATATGACACCCACAATATCATTAGCGTTAGCAACTCCTATTGCAACAACATTAGAGGTTGGGTCTTGTCCTTCAAGTATCACATCAGATGGCGGTTCAATTGAAGGAGCAGTAGTATCAATAATCGAAATTATTTGTTCGGCAGATGCAGTATTTCCATGCACATCTGTTGCAGTCCATGTAATTATTGTGTCTCCAAGATAGAAAACATCTGGGGCGTTATTGGTTAGCGAGTCTATTCCTATTATATCAGATACAGTGGCATCTCCTATTACGATAGGCATTCCTGAGGAAGTAGTGGCTTCAATAATTAGGTCTGAAGGAGGAGTAAGAGTTGGAGAAGTGGTATCACTAATAGTTACAACCTGAGTATCTGTTGCAATATTTCCAGATGTATCAACTCCAGTCCAAGTAACTGTGGTCATTCCTATTGGAAAAGAGTCAGGAGCATCGTTTGCATAAGACTCTACACCAATAATATCATAAACCCAAGGCAAATCTAAATCTACAATATTTGCGTCGGGATCAGTTGCTTCAAGTAAGATATCATTGGGTGCTTTGATTTGTGGAGAAGTTGTATCAACTACTGTGACTGTTTGTTCTGCAGATACAGAATTACCAATTTTATCTGTTGCAGTCCATGTTACAATTGTTGTTCCAAATGGAAATGCACTAGGGGAATTATTTGTAATTGTAGAGATTCCGGTTACATCTTCAGCTGTTGCATCACCTAAGGCAGCAATGTTGTTATCAACACTAGTAGCTTCAATTGTAATATCTTCTGGGATAATTAAAGTTGGAGAAGTTGTATCAATTACAGTTACTGATTGAGTTACAGTAGCAGAGTTACCAGCTGGATCTTGAACAAACCAAGTAACTATAGTTTCGCCAAATGGGAAAACTTGTGGTGCATTATTTGAAATAATTACATTTTGTATATCTGTTACAAGTGGTGCTACAAGGTCAATAACATTTTCATTTAATGATGTAGCCTCAAAGATGATATCTGAAGGGGAAGAAAGTACCGGTACTGTTTTATCAACAACACTTACTAATTGCTGTCCACTTGCAACGTTTCCAGATGAATCAGCTGTAGTCCAAGTGACAGTGGTATTGCCAATGGTAAAAAATTGGGGAGCATCGTTTGTAATTGATATTATCTCTCCATTATCAATTACTGCTGCCTCTCCAAGATAGATATCATTTTTATCAAAACTTGTCGCCTCAACAATAATATCTTCTGGCACTAATATGGTAGGAGGGTTTGTGTCAACTACAATTATTTTTTGTATTACACTAACAGAATTTGTTGCAACATCAGTTGCAGTCCAAGTAACTAAAGTTTCTCCTAGTGGAAAAACCTCAGGTGCATCATTTATAATTGATATGACACCAACAACATCTGTAGCAAGAGGAGGTTCTAATTTGACTAGATTTGCTCCAGTGGTTTCTGCTTGAATAGTAATTTCTGGTAAAGCCGTGATAGTTGGAGGTATAGTATCTACAACCCTAATTTCCTGTGTGGCGATACCCATATTTCCTGCACCATCAATTGCAGTCCAGATAATAGTGGTAGTTCCTAATGGAAATTGCGCAGGTGCATTACTTGAAAGTGATTTAATTCCGCTTGCGTCTGTAGCCATTGCTTGCCCAACAGAAACTGGTGTAAGACCACCTGTGGCCTCTATTAACAAACCATTTGGTGGAGTGATAATTGGTTTTGTCAGATCTCCTGGGACTGGATTAACTGCTGTCAGTGTTTGGGTTTGTTGTTCTGATGTGGTTTTTTCTGTTGAGGAATATGTTTGAGCAATACTAGATACTATTGGGGAACCAAACTTTTGGATTCTATGGCCGTTTGAATCAACTACAAACAAATAGCCATTACTATCTATAGCAATATCTTTTGGCATTTTGAATTGACCATTTGCAATTCCAATGCTTCCCCAACTAGTCAGCGTTGTTCCTTCTTGTGATAATAGTAATATTCTATCATGACCCGTATCTACCGCGTAAAGATTACCAGAAGGATCAGTTACCATCCCTTGTGGCATAATTGAAAAACCTGCAAAGTTTGGTCCAAAGCTTTGGGAATAAACGCCCTTTGAATCAAATTTGAAAATTTTATTTTTCCCTGGATCAGAAATGAAAATATTTTCTTTATTATCAATTGTAATATCTATAGGGGAAACAAACTTGCCATCTACAGTTCCACTTTCTCCAAATTCAGAAATAAATTCACCATTAGGGGTGAATTTTTGAATTCGCTGATTTCCTGTATCAACTACATAAATTTCTCCATCAGGGCTAACTGCAATTCCGTTAGGAAGTAAAAATTGGCCTTGCTCTTTTCCTTCAGCACCCCACTTTGAAAGAAATTTTCCATTAAGATCAAATTTTTGAACATTATGTAATTGAGTGTCTACAACAAATACAGTTCCATTAAATACTGCAATTCCTGCTGGAGAATGAAATTGTCCTGAACCTGTGCCACTACTGCCCCAAGATTTCAAGAATTCCCCATTGTTGGTAAATTTTTGAACTCTCATATTCCCAAGATCAGTAACATACACATTTCCTAAATCATCAAGGGCTATATTCTGCGGAAATGAAAAAAACCCAGATTTACTAATTCCTGATTCTCCCCACGCTAAGATAAAGGGGTGGCTGGAACTAGTATTTGCCATGGCAAGTGGCATAGGGATGGCTATGCCAATAATCATAAAAATTACCACTAGTGATATTACTGCTTTCAACAATGAGGGAGTTCCGATATCTGAAAAAGATCTCAGGAGTTAGGATTTGTTGTAGTTTTAGTCAATTTGGGTAAATTAGAATGGCTTGTTTACCTCACGTGTAAAAACATAGCTAGCCAGGCCAATCATAGCCACAACAAAGGCGGCAATTATTCCAATGCTTAGGATGCTATTTACTCCTTCATTTACCCCAGTCATCATACCTCGAACTAAAAGGACCGTATAGGTTACTGGATTGAGTCTAGCAGCTATTCCAAGCCATTCCGGTAATAGTTCCAATGGGAATAAAGCAGGACTGAGCATAAAGAGAGGCATGCCAAGAAAATTGATTAGCCCCCAAAAGGTTTCTTGAGATTTTGCAGTAGCAGCTACCACTACTGAAATTCCAGAAAAACCCAACGAGAATAATATTACAATTGCCATGATTGGTGCAATCAAGAGAGGATTTGGAAAGCTTACGCCAATTGCAAGTGCAATTCCTAGGATAAGCGTTGCTTGAAGTGCCGCAATTAATGATATTGCAAGCATTTTTCCTAGGGCTATAGAAGATCTTGAAATTGGAGAGGTCAAAGCTTTATTCATAAATCCATATCGTCTATCCCACAACGTGTTAACACCACCGAAAATACTTGTGAAAATTGCAGTTAGTATTATAACACCAGGTGTCATAAATTCAATATACTCGCCTTCAAATCCAACTGATTGAATTAATGGTTGTGTACCTGCAAACGTGTTGCCAATTACTATAATCCACACAGCAGGTTGAATTAATCTAATTAATACACCGCTTCGTGATTTGCGATATCTTTTCATTTCTCGCCAAAAGATTGTGTAAGTATCAGATGCAATCATGCCCTTAACCTCTTCATCTTTGCATGTTCTCTTCTTTTGTTGAAATTTTCTGTCTCATCTCTAAGTTCGCGTCCAGTGTAGGAGATAAAAACATCATCAAGAGTTGGTTGAGTAAGTGAGATAGAATTTATTGTTATTCCAAAACTTGACGATAGTTGAAAAATGATAGGAATTACTTCTGTTCCTTTTGACGAAAATACAGTAATTCCTTCTCCATTAGTTGTAATGTCCTTAACGTATTCAATTTCCTTAATTTTTGAAATTAAATTAGATTTTTTTTCCCCATTGTTACTGATTGTAAATGTAATAACTTCGTTGCCCAATGCATTTTTCATAATTTGAGGGGAATCAATTGCTTGAATTTGTCCATAGTCTATTATCCCAATTCTATCACATAGATTATCTGCTTCTTCCATGTAGTGAGTACTCAAAAAAATCGTCATTCCAAATTTTTCGTGTATTTTTCTAAGATACTCCCAAATTTTCCGCCTAGTTTGAATATCTAATCCCACAGTTGGCTCATCTAGAAACAAGACTTTGGGTTGATGCAATAGCCCTCCAGCAAGATCAAGTCTTTTTCGCATTCCACCAGAGTAAGTAATTACAGGCTCGTT
>Ga0209542_10013484_pt1 | contig 14079 bp, 13 predicted proteins | sample RifCSPhighO2_01_FD_184028 | JGI IMG/M metagenome (GOLD analysis project Ga0209542, IMG submission 184028) | Soil microbial communities from Rifle, Colorado - Rifle CSP2_plank highO2_0.1 (SPAdes) (version 2) | ecosystem: Environmental > Terrestrial > Deep subsurface > Rock core/Sediment ...
GGCCTTGTTGGGATTTACCGTCGTAAACCCACCTTGCACGTTATCAGCCCCAGTTTCAAGATCCCCGAGAACCTTATGCCTCCACCACCAGTAAAACTTGGAGCAAGCATCGGAGTTGAACGGGTCGAGGAAATCGCGGAAGTGTTGCCGCAGCTGCTCAATGAGGGAAGCCCTTTGAACGAGAAATTACGAGAGAATATGGAACGGTATTATCCTGCCGATGGCAAGAACGCAGAAAGAGTGGCGGATGTGGTCAGGCGGTATTTATAGGAGACAAGGGGCTTCTGCCGAGGCATCGGCGAGCACCCAGAAAATCCGCTAGAATACCTTTATGCGGCTCGGACTACAAGACTTGAAACGTTAAGACACCGCTCGGGCTATACTATAGAGTAATGCACCTACATCATCTCCATATTCGTAAACGCCTCTCGAAATCGCTCGAGCCGTATCCCGCGCGCTCGGGGTGGAAGCGACTGCTCGATAAGGCGGTATACGGTGTCGGGATTCTCGGCCCCGTCATGACCATTCCGCAGATTGCGCTTATCTACGTCGGTCGCGATGCCACGGGCGTTGCGCCCGAATCGTGGTTCATGTGGGCAATCTTTGATATTCCGTGGATACTCTACGGTCTCGCGCATAAAGAGCGTCCTATAGTCGTTACGTATACACTTTGGATGTTAGCAAATCTGGCAGTCGGCATCGGCGCGATACTGTACGGGTAATGGCCCGCCCAAGGCAAACTTCGGTGACGGGGTAATGCACACGGCGGGCTCGACAGCGGGCGGGAAGGGGCTATGATTGTTTTATTATGATTGTCACACTCTGGCCGATAGTTGCCGCAGGCGTTGCGTCGGTCCTTATCGGTTGGGTCTGGTATCATCCGCGCGTGTTCGGTACGACCTGGATGCGCCTCGCAAATGTGACGCCCGAGATGGCGGAGCGCGGCAAGAAGATGATGCCGCTGTCGGTCGTCATTAGTCTCTGCGGCAGCATGCTCATCGCGTACGTGATGAATTATGTCGGCATTGCATTTCACATCTACGACTGGGTAGGCGCTATCTTTGAGCTTGCGTTGTGGTGCTGGCTCGGTTTTGTCGTGCCGACGTCGCTCGGAACGATTTTGTGGGAGCAGCGGCCGTTCAAGCTCTATCTCATCAACACCCTCTACTGGCTCGTCACCTTCATCGCGATGGCCCTTATCCTCGTACTCGGCTCGCAAATGTCTCTCGCCAATTCCTACAACACGCAGATTGACGCGAGTGCGCAGTATCTGGGCGAATAGGCTCCATATGAAGCGGGTTCTCTTAGCGGCCGCTTTAGTAGCCGTCTTTCTATCTGCCACCTTCGCGGTCTGGTACTTTTATCAATTGCCGCAGACGGACGTCTCGCCCGTCCGCACCTTGCAACTCGGCGGCCAGACTATACATATATCCGTCGCGGCAAGTGAAAGTGTTCGGCAACAGGGATTGAGCGGCCGCACGGGCCTCGCGGCGGACGAAGGCATGCTTTTCGTCTTCCCCGAGGACGGCAAGTATGCATTTTGGATGAAGGACATGCGCTTCTCCATTGATATCCTGTGGCTTTCGGCCGATGGAAGGGTCGTTTATATGGCTCTGAACGTGTCTCCCGACACGTATCCGCAAGTTTTTCGTCCGGACGTCCCTGCGAGATACGTTTTGGAGCTCCCGGCCGGGTACGCAAAAGCTCATGCGGTGCGCATCGGGGACATTGTGCGACTCTAAAATGAAGAAATCGGAGTTATCCACTCCCGAAATCGCTGGCGCTCGATTCTCTTGGCGATACAATGAATCTCCCAATCGTGAGAGGGGTTTAGCAGAGTAGGAAATGCGCATGACAACAAGAACCGCAAAACGTGTGGGTAGAGGAAGAGTCGCCGCGGTGCCTGCGGGTGATACGGCGTCGATACGCGTATACAAAAAATATCTTTCCAACATCCAGAAGCGCGACGGGCGGGTCGTGCCGTTCGAATTCCAGAAGCTCGTCAACGTCATTCACAAATCGATGGTCGCCTCCAACGAAGGTTCGGAGGACGAAGCGGCCGTCGTCGCACACAAAGTCGCGGGCGAGATGATGCGCATCGCAAAAACCTACAAAAATTTCCTTCCCACCGTCGAAGGCTGCCAGGATGAGGTAGAACGGCAGCTTATTTTGAGCGATTACGTGGCTACAGCCAAGGCCTACATCCTCTACCGTGCGGAGCGGAGCAAGATACGCAAAGAGCAGGGGGAAGTACCCGAGCACGTCAAGAAGCTCGCGGAAGAATCAAAGAAATATTTCAAAAATAATCCGCTCGGCGAGTTCGTCTACCTGCGCACCTACGCGCGCTGGATAGAGAGCGAGCAGCGCCGCGAGACATGGATAGAGACTGTCGATAGGTATGTCGGATTTATGAAAGAAAATCTCGGCGACAAACTCACCAAGCGCGAATATGCGGAAGTACGCGAAGCGATTCTTTCGCAGGCTGTGATGCCGAGTATGCGCGCAATGCAATTCGCGGGCGGGCCCGCGCGCAAGTGCAACACGTGTTTCTATAATTGTTCGTTCACCGCGCCCGTCAAGCTCGAAGACTTCGCGGAGATTATGTACCTCTCGATGCAGGGCTGCGGCGTGGGTTATGCCGTGGAGAGCCAGAACGTCCAACAGCTTCCTCAGATAGAGAAGCAGACGGGCGAGAAGCTTCCCGTCCACGTCGTGACTGATACCAAGGAAGGCTGGTGCGACGCGCTTACGCTCGGATTGCGCACGTGGTACTCCGGCAAAGACATTGAATTTGATTACTCTCTCATACGTCCGGCAGGAGCAAGGCTCAAGACGATGGGCGGCAAGGCATCCGGTCCCGAGCCGCTGCGCTCGCTGCTCGGATTCGCCCGCGAGCGCATCCTGAAGCGCCAAGGCAGACGCCTTCGCAACATCGACGCGCACGACATCATCTGCAAGATAGGCGAGTGCGTGGTCGCCGGCGGCGTGCGCCGCACGGCGATGATAAGCCTCTCCGATCTCGACGACGTGGATATCCGTGACGCCAAAAAAGGCCAGTTTTTCCTTACGGATCCGTACCGCAGCGTCGCCAACAACTCGGCGGTCTACGAATCCAAGCCCTCGAATGCGGAGCTGATGGACGAGTGGGTGGCGCTTATGAAAAGCGGCACGGGCGAGCGCGGCATCTTTAACCGAGGGAGCCTGGAGAAGACCATGCCGGAGCGCCGTCTCAAGTATCTCCAAAAGAAACACGGCAAGAAAAACGGTTTCATCGGCCAAGTAGGTACGAATCCGTGCGGCGAGATAATCCTGCAGTCAAAGGAATTCTGCAATCTCTCGGAAGTCATTGCGCGCGAGAGCGATACCGAGGCGACGCTTGTGCGCAAAGCGAAGCTCGCGACGCTTCTCGGCACCTACCAATCGACGCTGACAAAATTCAATTACATTTCCAAAGATTGGACGGACAATTGCGAAGCCGAGCGCCTGCTCGGGGTCTCGATTACCGGGCAATGGGATTCGCCCGTGGTGCGCGACCCGAAGGTCATGCGCAAAATGCGCGCGGCAACCGTGAAAGCGAATGAAGCGTATGCAAAGCGTTTCGGCATCAATGCGTCGAAATCCATCACATGCGTGAAGCCCTCGGGCACCGTATCGCAGACGTTTGATTGCTCGTCGGGCATTCACCCGCGCCATTCGCAGTATTACATCCGCCGCGTGCGCATCTCCGCGACCGATTCGCTTTTCAAAATGATGCGCGACCAGGGCGTCGTCGCATTCCCCGAAGTAGGACAGAATGCGAATGAGGCGACCACCTTTGTCTTGGAGTTTCCGGTCAAGGCACCGCACGGCTCGGTCTTTAAGAACGACCTCACTGCGATGCAGCAACTTGAGTACTGGAAAATGGTGAAGCTCAATTACACCGAGCACAATCCGTCGGCCACCATCTCGGTAGGGGACGAAGAGTGGGTGCAGTGCGTCGCATGGATATCCGACAATTGGGATATCATCGGCGGCCTCTCGTTCCTCCCGCGCGAGAATCACGTGTACCGCCTCGCTCCGTACGAAGCCATCGACAAAAAGACCTATGAGCGCCTCGCTGCGACCTTCCCGAAGATAGACTACTCCAAGCTCATTATCTACGAGCGGACAGACGAGACCGACCAGAAGAAAGAATTAGCGTGCGTGGGCGGGACGTGCGAGATTATTTAGTTTTTGCGCGGACGGCTAGCTACCCACACGGAACACGATGTTCATAGTCTTTAGAATGTGCATCACCACTGCTGTATAAAGTGGTGACTTGAATATCCGCTGCGCGAGGTTCCGTGAAGTAGCTAGCCGTCCGTGCCATTTGTGGTTGGTTGAAAGATGCGCAAGTCCGCACGGCAGTTGCCCGTCGCTCTTTTTGCCTTGAAAAAGGTCCGAAATATGCTACTCTGCCTGTCTGCATTAGGCAGCCGCTGTCCCGCCTTGGCGGGATAGAGGAAAGTCCGGACACAGGCCCGAGCAATCGGGCAGCAGGGTAGCGGGTAACGCCCGTCCGCCGCGAGGCGAGAGATGCGAACAGTGACGCCGACTCCGAAAGGGGAAGGATTCCTTCGGGAATAATCGTTCGGAAACGAACGGGTGCAACGGCAAAATTCTTACTTCTGTGCAAGGCCGTGCTTGTTTCGACCACGCGTGGAAACAAGAGAGCCGCTTGAGGTGAGTGGCGACACTCATCCCAGATACATGGTTGCCCTCGACAGAATCCGGCTTACTATGCAGAAAATCCACACCCCCGCCCTAAAGGCGGGGGTTTGGTTTTTGTGATACCATCGCACCATGAGTATCGGGCGAATTCTGGACAAAGTAGCGCAGTGGAGCATGCTCCTGCTTATCTCGCTGCTCCCCGTCTTCTTTGTGCCGCTCGTATGGATTACGCTCGTACAGGCGAAAGTAATGCTCATCATAGTGCTTCTGCTGGTTGCGGGAATATCCTGGGTTGCCGCGCGATTCATCGAGGGTAGCGTACGCGTTCCCGCGAGCCCGCTTCTGTTTTCCGCCGTGCTTATCCCGCTCGCATACGCGCTCTCAGTCGCGTTTTCCGGCATCGCTCAGATATCTCTCGTGGGAAGCGGCGTCGAACAAGATACCCTCGCGTTCTCCTGCATCCTCTTTTCCGCACTTGCGCTCTCTGCGCTCGTCTTGTCAGACGGGCAGCACGGCCCCGTCAAAGCACTTCGCGGCCTTTTTCTCGGTGCACTTGCGCTCCTCGTACTTGAAATCGTTCACTTCGCCGTGCCGGGTCTCGCCCTCGGCGGAGTCATAGCGTCGCAGACAGGGAATGCGTTCGGGAATTGGCACGAATTTGCGATTCTTCTCGGATTTTTTGTGGTACTCGGTCTTAGTGTCAGTCCTACCGCGGCCGCTGCCGGATTGTGGAAGTATCTTTTCTATGCCGTGAGTCTGACCTCGCTCGGGTTTCTGGTCGTGGCGAGTTTCTTCGATGTGTGGGCGGCACTGTCCGTGGCCGCGCTGATAGCACTCATTGTAGAGTTTTGGGCCCTACGCGTGCGTTCAGGCCGCAGCGCTTTTTCCTGGTTTACGCACGGTCCCTGGGTCGCCGTAGTCGCACTCGCGGTTTTATCTATGGCCTTTGGCGGCTACCTATACAACATTCTTCCGTCCCGCATTGCGGTCCCGCATACGGAGGTTCGCCCTTCATGGCAGGGGACTATGGATATAGGAGGAGCGGCGCTCACCCAGCCGGCCTCGCTCTTTTTCGGCTCGGGGCCCAATACCTTTGCCCGCGAATGGGGCCTCTATAAGCCGGCGAGCGTCAATCAAACGGTTTTCTGGAACGCCGACTTTACCGTCGGGGTCGGTTCCATCCCGACGTCTTTCGTCACAACGGGTATCATTGGGATTCTTGCCTGGATCGTGTTCGTTCTCTCGCTCCTGTGGACGGCCGGTCGCTCTCTCGTCTCTCGGGCAAAGGATGTGCCTGACACGCTCTATACGGCAGCCCTCGGTCTCGCCTCCGTATACCTTGCGGCATTCTTCGTGCTCTATGTGCCGGGACCCGCGCTCAGCATCCTCCTGTTCCTCGTCGCCGGCCTCCTTGTTGCTCTCTCTCTGCAAGCGCGGCTCGCCCGGCCGCTCTATGTGCCCGTGGGCGGAGGGAATATGCGGAGTATCACGCAAGCGGCTGCGCTCGCGCTCTTCGCCGCAATCATTATCAGTGCACCGCTTAGCGTAGCGCCGGTGCTTGCGTCGGAAGTACTTTTGAATCGCGGCATCGTGACCTATAACGAGACCAAGGATACTGCGGCTACATCGGCTCTCATCCAACAGGCGCTCCGGGTAAATCCCTCAAGTGCGCGTGCACACCGCTTGGCGGTGCAGCTCGGGCTCGTGCAATTGCAGCGCATGCTCGCCGACACAAATGAAAAAGACGAGGCGGCGCGTGCGCAGCTCCAGACGACGCTTCAAGAGACAATCCAACACGGCCTCGCTGCGGTGACCATCAACGAAAATGATTACCAAAATTGGCTCGAGCTCGCGAGTCTGTACCGGCAGCTCGCCGGCGTCAAAGTCGAGAGCGCGTATGAAAATGCCCGTTCTGCGTATCAGCGGGCCCGTATGGAGAATCCGTCGAGCCCTCTTCCGCTCTTCCAGTTGGCACAGCTCGAATTGCTTGAGGGGAATACAGATGCAGCACTCAAAAATCTCGCCGCCGCCGTGCAATTGAAACCCAACTTCGCCGCGGCCTACTACGCCGCCTCGCAGATATATGCATCCGGGAATGACCTGGAAAATGCGCTCGCGGCAGCCACACTTGCGACACAGTACGCGCCGCAGGATCCGCTCGCTTGGTACAATGCGGGAGCGATTGCCTACGCGGCAAAAGACTATCCTCGCGCCATCGCGGCGCTTGAGCAGGCGCTCACGCTCCAGTCAAACTACGCGAATGCCGCATACGTGCTCGGTCTTGCCTACTATGATGCGGGGCGCACCGCCGATTCTCTCAAGGTGTTCGAAGCGCTCGGCGCTCTTGACCCCGGGCAGCAGATAGTCCAGGACGCAATTAAAAATCTTCGGGCGGGTAAATCTCCCAAAGCTACCACTACGTCGGGGCTTAGATAGTCGTATGCCCCGCACTGAAACTCTCACGACTATCTGTATGTGTAATAATTCTGGACACGTGAGCATGGGCGTGAGACTTTACGCGAATATAATCCGCGTTGAGTTCTAGTACGGGGTATGATGAACCGAGCGCTTCAGCTCCTTTCGTACGAGGTGCGCGGGCTTCACACGGCCGTGTATGTCATAGCGCTTTCATCCCTCCTCTCTTCTCTGCTCGCACTCTTGCGCGATAGGTTGCTCGCGCATTCGTTCGGCGCATCCGCGACGCTCGATATATACTACGCGGCCTTTCGCATTCCCGACCTTATTTTCGTCGGTGCGGGAGCGCTCGTCTCCGTCTACATTCTCATTCCCGAACTCACCCGCCGTTCATCACAAGAGCAGCGCGAGTACGTTGATACCGTTCTCGTCGGATTTTCGCTCGTTGCCGTTACGGTCTCGGTACTGGCCGCAATCCTTGCACCCGTACTACTCGCGGCGCTCTTTCCGGAGATTACCGCCGCGGGAAACGGGGCGACACTCGTCGGACTCACGCGCCTCATGCTTCTGCAGCCGATATTCCTCGGACTCTCCAACATTTTCGGCGCGATTACACAGGTGCGGCAACGGTACGCGCTCTACGCGCTCTCGCCGCTTTTATACAACGTCGGAATCATCAGCGGTGTCGTCGTGTTTTATCCGCAATGGGGACTCACGGGCCTCGCCTTCGGTGTGGTACTCGGCGCGCTCTTGCATGTGGGTATACAGCTACCCTCGGTATTTGCCGACGGGTTCATCCACGCGCTGCCCCGCGCCTTCAAACCGCGGGTGTTTCTCGAGACTGTGAAAATCTCGATACCACGTGCCCTCGCGCTCTCGATGAACCAGGTATCGTTCATCGGGCTTGTCGCGCTCGCAGGGACGCTCGTTCCCGGCTCCATCGCGGTGTATATGTTTGCCTCCAATCTCCAGGCGGTGCCGCTCGCCGTTATCGGTGCGTCGTATTCCGTCGCGGCGTTCCCGATACTCGCGGCGGCGCTCTCGCGCGGGGACAAAGCGTACTTCATCGAACACATTGCAAATGCCGCACGGCTCGTAGTCTTCTGGTCGCTTCCCGCAACCGCGCTCGTTATCGTACTGCGCGCACACATCGTTCGCGTCATATTGGGCAGCGGCGCGTTCGATTGGACCGATACGCGGCTCACCGCCGCGGTCCTGGCGCTGCTCTCGCTTTCGCTCACCGCGCAGGGGATTACGTTCCTCCTCGTGCGCGGATACTATGCGTCGGGGCGCACCTTTGTGCCGTTTTTGGTCGCCGTCGGCACTTCGCTCGGAACGGTCGGCCTCGGAGCTGTACTTATCGGCGTGTTCCAGAACGAGCTTATTTCTAAACTTGCGCAGGGGCTTCTGCGTGTAGTCGATGTACCGGGAAGCACCGTATTGGCGCTCGCGTTTGCATCGACCAGTATTTCTATTCTCGGCGCAGTCGTACTCGTGGCGTATTTCGAGCGACGATTTTCGGGCTTTTTTGCCCGTGTGTGGCGGGCATGGGTGCAGAGCGCGGTTGCGGCGCTGCTCGCAGGCGCCGCGACGTACGGGGTCCTTGTGGCGATAGGGCCCATCACGCTGGCTTCAACGACACTTTCGGTCTTTATGCGCGGCTTTGTGGCGGGCGTGTTTGGGATTATAGTCGCCGGACTCGTGTATGCGCTTCTCCGGAGTCGCGAGTTCGCGGAAATCACCGAAGTCATCCGCGGGAGATTGGGCGGTATTTCCATACCCGTCCCGCGCAGCGTCGTCGTCTCATCGGAAGAGAGTACGCCGACCACCCTGCAGTAGCGCCTGCGCACGAAACCCGGTCATACCTATATGAAATCTCACATCAGAAATTTTTCTATCATTGCTCATATTGATCATGGGAAGTCCACGCTCGCGGACCGCATGCTTGAACTCACGGGAACGATAGAGCCGCGCCGCATGCAAGAGCAGGTCTTGGACAAGATGGACCTGGAGCGTGAACGCGGCATCACTATCAAAATGGCACCCGTCCGAATGATATGGAAATATCATTCGGAAAATCCAAGCTCCAAACCCCAAACCCCAAACAATACGGATTCGGATTCTTTGGATCTTGGAGCTTGTGGTTTGGAGCTTTCAAACTCAAGTGAATTCATCTTGAATTTGATCGATACTCCGGGCCACGTGGACTTCTCATATGAAGTATCGCGCGCACTCACAGCCGTCGAGGGCGTGATTCTTCTCGTGGATGCGACGCAGGGAGTCGAAGCGCAGACGCTCTCCGTGCTCGCTGTCGCGAAGAAGCTGAACCGTGTCATCATACCGGTAGTCTCAAAGATAGATGCGCCGCACGCGAGGAGAGCGGAGATAACGACAGAGCTGGCGATGCTTCTCGGAGTCGAGGAGTCGTCGGTGTTGGGCTGTTCCGGGCGCACCGGCGAAGGGGTAGAGGCCCTTCTCGATGCGATAGTAGAGCGCGTACCGCCCCCGGAGACGGAAGAAACCGGGGCCCAAGGTCTGATTTTTGATTTCGGCTACTCCGACCACCGGGGTATCATCGTATATCTCCGTATCTTCGGCGGTCAATTTAAAAAAGGTGACTATCTCCGCTTTGTCGCGGCGGGGGCGGACTTTATCGCGCTGGAGGTCGGGGTGCTCACGCCGGGAGAGGCGGTCCGCGAATCTCTGGAATCCGGCGAGATAGGGTACATCGTGACGGGGATAAAAAAGCCGGGAATTGCTTCGGTCGGCGATACTATCACGCAGAGTAAGCGACCGGCAGAAGCCCTCCACGGCTACCTTGCTCCGACGCCCGTTATTTGGGCGAGCGTCTACCCGGCGAGCCAGGATGATCTCACCATTTTGCGCCAATCGCTCGACAAACTTAAACTTTCCGATTCGTCACTTTCGTACGAAGAAGAATCATCAGGCGTGATGGGAAGAGGATTCCGCTGCGGTTTCCTGGGAATGCTACATCTTGAAATAATCGTCGAGCGTTTGCGGCGGGAATTCAACATGGAGCTCGTTGTGACGCAGCCGACCACTGTATATGAGATTACGCGTACGGACGGTACCGTCGAAGAAATATATTCTCCCGCCAAGTTTCCTGACGACGGTACGGTCTCGAGCGTGCGAGAAAAATGGGCGAGCGTGACGATACTCACGCCGCCTTCGTATATCGGAGGAATTTCGCAGCTCTTGTACGACCATGAAGCGGAGGTGGGGAATACCGAGACGCTGCCGGACGGCAAGGTGGAGCTTCACGCACTCATGCCATTGCGAGAGCTCATGCGCGGATTCTTTGACCGCCTGAAGAGCACTTCATCGGGTTTCGCATCGCTATCGTACGAAATACTCGGGCTCCGGGAGGCACACGTCGTACGGTTGGACGTATTGGTCGCCGAAGAGATAGTGCCGGCATTTTCGCGTATTGTTTCAGAGAGGCGCATCAACATCGAAGCCGAAGCGATGGTGGAACGTCTGGAAAAACTGCTGCCGAGACAAATGTTCGAGCTGAAAATCCAGGCGAGGGCAGGCGGCCGCATCATCGCTTCGCGCCGTAAATCGGCCATGAAGAAAGACGTCACGCAGCATATGTACGGCGGCGACATTACGCGCAAAATGAAGCTGCGGGAAAAGCAAAAGAAGGGAAAGAAGAAAATGCTCGCGCGCGGCAAAGTGGACATCCCGCATGACGTTTTTTTGAAAGTGGTGCGTGAGTCGTAGCCGCACTGACGGGGTTAGGCGAGAAGACTTGCAAACCACTCAGGAAGCCCCGGCGCGAAGAAAAGAACCATACTGAGAATAATAAGTATGGCCATACCGCCCCATACAAATTTGAGGATTTTCTTGGTCCGTTTATGAAAAAGGAAGCTCATGTGAACAGTATATCGTATAAGGTATATAGTATATCGTATGGCAGTTTTGCGTCCAAGGAACGACCCCGTGCGGCTCTTCGGTAGGCGGCTCGTCCTGCTCGGGCTCTTCGCGCTCATCGTCCTCTCTGCCATGGGCGTGTGGAGCGCATATCAAAAGGAAAAAGAGTCGCGTTTGCTGCGCAAAGAAGCGGAAATGCAGCTTGGCGACCTCTCCAAGCGGCAAGCGCAGCTTGATGCCGACATCGCGAGTCTGGAGACCGACCGCGGCAAGGAGCAGGTATTGCGCGAGCAGTATGCGCTTGCGGCCCGCGGCGAGGGGCTCATCGTGATAGTAGATACGCCACCCGTGGCACCCACCCGTGCGACCTCATCCCTCGTCGACTGGCTCAAGAAAACGTTCACTTGGTGGTGAACCCACCGCGAGGTGTTGCCATAGGCGGTTTGACTGTCGGCCGCAGGCCGATAGGAGAAGGTTCACGTCGGAACGAGCACGTTCCGACGAGGGGACTCTAATGCTTACTACCGATGAGGCGGGTCAAGCGCGCACAAGCATGTGCGGGCCGCTCTCGCTTGGGGTGGAGAATTCTGTTACATTTTAAAGCACTCGCGGGTATAGTTTAGTGGTAGAACGAATGCTTCCCAAGCATTAGATCGGAGTTCGATTCTCCGTACCCGCAAAAGTTGACAGAATTGTTTTCACATGCTATCATTTTATGGGACCTCGGTCCTTCACTACGCCCATATAAAGGGCGACTACACCACCCGGCACATCTTCCTCCTGAAACCCGATTATCATCGGGCTAGTCAACTCAAACCAGGAGAAAAAGATATGCTCAGAAAAATGGAAATCGGTGAGTTTAACGAAGCGCATCAAAAAGCCTTCGGTTACTCGCCACGCTTCGGCACGCCGCAGCGCAGCGGCCCAGACCACCGCCCCGAGGTGTCGGTGACCCTCGAGGTGGAAGGAGCCAAGCCAGTCACCGGCAAAGGCTCTAATCAAAAACTGGCTCGGCAAGATGCTGTTGATCAGTTTTTTGCGGTCGGCAACACGCTGTCGACCCCTCGCAGTTCGAAGGGCAGTAGTGGACGGTATGTCGATCCCTACAAACGATACCCGGAGCTGCGGGTGGGAGGACGGGCTGAGGCTCCCAGCTCGTCTTTCGGAATCAAACGAGAGGAAGATTTCTGAAAACCTCTCCTCAAGGAGCATGGGCGGCCGCCGCAAACGGCCGCCCTTTCTTTTCAAAGAACATAATCGTATTCGCTTCGCGCTCGAATCTAGTCCAGCAAAGAAAAATCTCCAACTTTTTGCATTCTCTAATTCATACCGCGGCAACTCGGCTGCGCGGTAGTTCATTCAAAGATACTTCTTTCCGTACGCGCGCATGGCGGCGGCGACCTTCTCGAATGCGGCGCCTTTTTTGGTGAGCCGATAGACCACTTTGTTGCCGAGGCGGGAATCGGGGTGGCGCGAGATGATACCGCACTTCTCGAGCTTCTTGAGTTTGAGTGTAAGCGTGCGCGATGAGACACCCGCGAGCGCGAGCTGTAGGACGGTAAATCGCCGCGGTTTTATAAGGAGGTCGCGCAAGATAATGAGTGTGACCGAATCGCCCACGAGGTCGGCGACCTTGGCGAGAGGGCAGGAACGGCACAAAACCATGCGCTGATGCGATGTCCGCAACATGCCCCTATGCTAGCACATACTTATCCACTTTACAAAGTAAAGTGTACAGACTATGATGAGCGCTCGCTAGTCACTTTACTAAGTAAACTAATCGCACTATTTATGACCACCGACTATACGAAGCTCGCATCGCAGGCATCCGTCGAGAAGACGGCAGACGGCCTTAAGGCGCGCGGCTTCATACCCATCATTGTGGAGAACGCGAAGGAAGCATTTGAAACCATCAAGAAGCTGATACCGGAAGGAGCATCGGTCATGAACGGCTCGTCGGTGACGCTCGAAGAGATAGGATTCGTCGACCATTTGAAAGCGGGCGGACACGGATGGCACAACCTGCACGAGGCGGTGCTGAAGGAGGATGATAAAGAAAAGAGGGCTCATTTGCGCAAACATTCCGTCGTTTCCGATTATTACCTCGGAAGCGTGCACGCGGTCACCGAGGAAGGGGAGTTGGTCATCGCCTCGAATACCGGAAGCCAGCTGCCGCACCTTGCTTACACCTCGCCCAATCTTATCCTCGTTGTGGGCGCCCAAAAAATCGTGCCGAACATAGCAGCGGCATTTGAGCGCCTCAAGAAGCATGTCATTCCACTCGAGGACGAGCATATGAAAAAATTATATGGTTCAGGCACCGAGCACAACAAAACCACGATACTTCACGGAGAGAGCTCCTCTACTAAGCGACAGGCGACCGTCATTCTGGTCAAAGAAAAACTAGGATTTTAGGCGCGTCTTATTAAATGCTATAATCAGATTACTTAAGAAATAACAACAGACCTATGGCGACAAAAGCTCAAGTGACTATTTACTCGACCCCAACCTGTCATTTCTGCCACGCGGCGAAAGATTTCTTTTCCGCCAACGGCGTCGCGTTCACCGATTACAATGTCGGCACCGACCTCGCAAAGCGCAAGGAGATGATAGAGAAAAGCGGACAAATGGGCGTACCCGTTATTACGGTAGGCCAAGACCTCATTGTCGGATTCGACGAGCCCAAGCTGCGCGAACTGCTCGCGATATAATCGTCGGTATTTGTTTTGCTCAAGGGCGGCACATGCTACATTGCACGTGTTGCCCTCGTAGTTCAATGGATAGAACAGCGGCGTCCTAAGCTGTAGATCCGGGTCCGATTCCTGGCGAGGGCATGATAAACTTGCGATATGGACGAACAGACGCTGCAGGAGATGTATCGCCTTACCAAGGAGAACAACAAGATGCTCCATAAGATGCGGCGCAACGCCTTTTGGGGCGGACTTATCAAGTTCCTTCTCTACGCCGTACTCTTCCTGGCGCTGCCCCTCTGGCTGTATGCGACGTACCTTGCGCCTGTATTGGAAAGTACTATGCGGACGATGAATCAGATACAGGGTACGGGAGCCAAGGCGCAGGCGC